>BNJU01001102.1_pt1 | contig 242549 bp, 285 predicted proteins | sample 8539281 | NCBI WGS metagenome assembly BNJU01 (sample SAMD00202456, study PRJDB9452) | human saliva metagenome | isolation source: human saliva | place: Japan | reverse complement strand
TTCCATAAACACTCTGGGGATGTTTTTGTTACCAAAGATAATAAGTTAATGGGAATAAATGTCCCACCCCTATTACTAGTTTAATAAAATGGAGAAGATAATGTGGACTAAACGAATACATTATTTAACAGAAGTAAATGAACTTTCGGATTATTTAAAAAGGTAAATAATTTTACTGACTGTATCATTAGCTCTTCAGTTTTTAATAGTGACCAGCAATTTTTATATCTAACAGTTGAAGAGGATAGAACCTCAAGTGATTTTACAAACTCTTCCTCACTAGTTTGGGATTTAAAGTGTGAAGGTGTTAGTGATTTCCTCATGAAAGATATGGGTGGATTATCTAAATGGTGGCTTCATGCTCTATACCTTGAAGACAATTACCTTCATTTTCATCTTTTAGATGGCTATTTTTCATTTAAGGTAACTGATTTTTAAATTGGGTATTCCTTATAGCTCTAAAACTTCAATTGGGAATGATATTCAAAGATTACATATAGATTATTTACTTCCAGGAATTTAAGGCTGGAAAGAATATAGACGAAACTTTGTTCTCGTTTGAAAGTGATCCTATAACAGAGTTTCGGTATATTGGTTATTCAGAAAATGATCCTTGCCATATTGGGCGGGTCTATGTGACTTACCTGATGGTAGAAGATTTCAGACTGCTGATGAACTTTTTGAAGCAAAGATTTATGATGGTAAATCACTAAAAGAGAGGTGGGATGAAGTTACTATTTATAGTATCTATTCTTTTCCACTTGATGATTGGTTGAGTTGTTTGCACATTCCGTTGAGATAACTGTTTATGAACAGAAGATGATTATGCTCTGTATGTCAATGAGTGTTGAACTTGAGGGTTTTTATTGACTGAAGATTCTATATGTAAGACATGTGGTGCTAATCAATGTTATTTGGACGATTATGATGAGTATTTTTGCCCTATTGTAATATATGGATGTATAAAGATTATTGGGATAGAGACGAAACACATTATTTTAAAAAAGACCCCTAGAACCAGAGTTGTTATGGAAACCATGTAAAGAATTGAATTTTTGTAATGTTCGATTCTTTCAAATGACAAAGAATATGTGTATATTGTCCTGATGAGTCAATAGAAAATTTGATTGGATTGAAAGTTCCTATTTGGGAACAGATCTCAACTAAAAGAAGCACAAGTTACTGAAGTTTATAAAAAGACAAGCAAATAAACCGCCATTTCCTCTTGATAAAAATAAAAAAAGTAGAACGAAAACTATCTACTATAAACGAAAAAAATAATAGAAACCAAAAACAGTTTAATACGTGAAGGAATTATCTGTGATTTATCAAAAAGCTAAAGACGCGATAAATTCTAAACAAGCTTATGATATCCTCAAAAACACCAATCAGAAACTTTTGGTTAGAACTTAATGGATCCCCATAAAAATTTCCATTGGTTCACATTATCCAAATAATGATGATAAATACTATGTGGAGGCTTCTTATTACATAAAAACCCTCTCAATCCTCATTTTTGAAAAGTTTAAATCATTGACAATATGCTCAGATATTGATTTGAGGAGTGCTAGATTAATAGATAATTTGAGGTGGTGAACATAAAGAGGGTTATAATTGGCAAGTAGATAATATTGATCTAGGTATTGTGGCTCATCCATATTCTTATTTAGAACAGGAAGTCTCTGAAACACCGTTGGAGTTCCATATTATGCAGAATGGATTGAAGAATATAAAGAACTCTATGGATTTACAGTTGCTTGAAGTATTTTGTTTCTGATGACGATTTGTCAGTTTGGTTTAATACATAATAATTTTTATGTGACTGTAGTATCTAATAATTATATAATTTAGGTGATAAATAATGTTAAATTCTATATTCGATGATACTTTTTGTAAAGATATAAAAAGTTTTAACATTAATTCTATAACTATGTAAGGGAAAAACTATGTTTCGTTTAAAAGATATTATATTTAAATCCCCTTCTGATGAAAAACATTACGAAAGGATTTCTATTTATGAGAATAATGCTACTGAGTTTAAAAGAAGATGTATATCGTAAGTTATTTCAGGAGAAAAAGATTTTTGAACATAGAAAAGTATTTCCCTGATGAGCCAGTCAAGCGTATATATATGTAAGTAGCCCGATAAAAGCTATTTGTGGAATAATGTACTTGAGTAACAAAAACTTCCTTGTTAGATTGGATAAAGATGATTTTTGAATGTGTAAAAAGAATTGATAATTATTTAGTTAACTATAACTACGCTATGGAGATAAATAGGTTTGAAAGAACCAATGCAATTGATTTATCAAAACTAGATTAGATTTAAAGTAAGTTTGTAGTGCCTCAGATGTATTATTATATAGAAAATAGAACTACATAAGTATTTGGAAGAGAACCTAGAAGTAGATGGTTTTTGTTGTGACTAATGACTATGAAAATATTAAAAGTGATATGATCTGCAAATTATAATTAAAATAGCCAACTGAGTTCATTAAAAACTCAGCTAGCTATTTACATTATATTTATTCTAAAGTTTTGACACATTGAAGTCCGATTTCTTTTGCTAAATTACAAGGCACTGCATTACCCACTGACGATATTTAGCTCAAGTGCCCTTCAAATTTCAATCATCTGGAAAAGTCTGGATGCGTGCGTTCTCCTAACACTAAAAGGTCTAACTTCTAGCGGATGACATCTGTCGGTTTGTTTCATTTTGAGGAGTTGTTAGTACTGTTAAGGATGGTTCTTCAAGGCAATCTTCTAAGAATTGAGTTCTTCCTCCTCCCATATACCAACAAGTTTTCATGTACTCTTTTAGCAATATTAGGGATCAATATCTTTCCAATAACCACCTGGAGGAACTAAAGAGAAGATATTTTGATTTGTATTCAGAATATTTGGCACATTCTGTTGATTCTTTTCTAACAGAATATCCTTTAATCAAAAGGCTTATACTCATGTTTCTCAGAAATTCAAAAAGAACATTTTTCTACCAAATCATTTCTGATTCCAATTGTAATTAATCGTTCCCTTTTCTGAGGAACGCATAATCCCAAAGCATTAAGGATTTGATACTGAATAGTATACCCTTCATCGTTGAATATATTGCGAATGGTCTCAGGTACGCCCTTTATCATGGGTTAATAACCCTCTGACATTTTCAAATAAGAACATTTTTGGTTGTAATTTGTGTAAAAAAGTTGCATAGTGATAAAACATTGTTCCGCGTACATCATTGAGTCCTAATCTCTTACCAGCGTAACTAAAAGATTGACAAGGTGCTCCCTGCTTAATAAGTCAAGTTCTCCTTTTTGTGAGAACTCTCTTTCAAGATTGCGCGAAGCTACAATTTCTACATCTTCATAAAACGTTCCATGATGGACGATTACTAACGAGTCTGAGCGACCGAACGATCAAATTCAATAAGAGCGATATGTTCAAAACCAGCTTGCTCAAGTCCTAGGGCTAATCCACCAGCACCTGCAAACAGTTCAATTGATTTAAAAAGCCATGTAGAGCTACTCCATTACTAAGTGTTATACTTTAAACGGTTTTTACTATATATCACTCTATATAAAAGTCAAGATATTACTGTGAAAAATCCATTATAGGTATTAAAATTATCTGTCATAATTTGTTCAATAAGAGTTTTATTATTCTGTTGAGCAGTTGTATTTAATTCATTGAAAACAAATGATGAGTCAGTTTTTCGTTGTGTTGTGACATTAAGAGACTCAAGATAATCTTTGGTAGCTTAGGAAGAACGGTATAACTTATAAAATGCATCAGGAATACCTGTAACTAACTCATAGATTTATCCTCAGATATCTTTTCTTACTCTAGAGGTGTTTCATAGTATGTATTATTGAAAGTCCCTTTCCAAAGTTCATTAATACTTTTTGGCTATAATCTGAATCAAATAACAATTTGCATCCGGGTGTTCATCAGCGAAGTGAATTAATTTTTGAATTGTAGCTTCTGAGGACTACTGTTCATAGTATTATGTTTATTCTTCAATTCTGCAAAAATTGTCTGTTCATCATTTACTAAATCCATCCATTACCACACTAAATCGTTCAGACCTTCAATGCAACCTAAAAGTTTCTGATGGAAGTCACCGATTGCATTTGAGTGTTTATCAACCTGGCGATTAATTTCGGCTTTAATATAATCATTTTCATTAATCTCATTAAACTTCATATCAAATAAGAATTTAATAGGGATCCACTTTATTATTATAAAAATCTTTAACAGCAAATTCTTTTTGACACTTCAAATAAGTTTGATGTAATTCAGATATACATTTTTAATAAATCTTCATCTGAAATAAATGATAAATATGGCATAATTATCTCCTCTTTAGTTAATTAATTTTCTTTTTATTATGTAAAAAGAATAACTGATAATTTTCAATTGATCTTTAAAGAAATACTTTTTAACTTCTCAAGTAATACATAATAAACGAAAAGTGAAAAAGTTAATAAATAGTTAAGAACTCATATTCATTTTTAATTCAAAATATAAAATTCTTAAACTGATTATTTATCAACAAATTAAATTTTCACAAAAATAAGTACTTAGGAATAAGTACATACTCATTCTATCATAGGAAGATACAAATGAGATAATAATATGACTAGACTTATTGTTGATATTAATTACGTATACCTAAGTTTTAGTTAACAAAAGTTATATTCTTTTTAAAAATAAAGTTCTATATACTTTAAAATGGATATAAAAGTGATATAATAACATTATATATGAGAGGTTTTTATGGTAAAAATTCGAAAAAATTATTTCTTCTACTTTTTACAATGAATTGTTTTTCATCTTTAAATCAGCTTTATTTTAAGTAATCGAAGTAAAAATAAAGATTTCCAAATGTTGTATTGACGACATAAATTATATAACGTTGGATGATTTTTGAAATACGAAGAATCCTATCAACTAAAAAGTAGGATGTCAATTAAAATCATTTCTTCAAGTTATTGCCTATGTTGATGTAAAAGGTAGAATAGAAATACTTATGAAGTTGATAGTGGTGAGGTTTGGTTTCATGTTTCCATAACTTACGAACTAAATGATGGAATTAAGAATTTCATGATTCGAGAAATTAATACAACAGATGAAATGCAAATTCAGTATCTGATTTCTGAAGAATTTTGTTCCAATCATTGAATCAAGAGAATTTCTGAAATCTCAAAAGATATTTTATTCGAATATCAGCCTGAAGTTTTAGTAGCTCCAAAAACCTTTAGATATACAGTCTCTTATTGAAGAAGTCGAGGGTTAATTTAATAGAAAGCAAGACTATCACATGATCGAGTCTATATTTGGTGAAATAGTTTTTAAAGAAACTAATATTAAGGTATTTAATGAAAATGGTGATCCTAATTTTTAAAAAGTTGATAAAGGGAACTATAATAGTTGACCCTAGTATTAAGGATTTTCGAAATCAGGGACAGTTATAATAATACAATTGTTCATGAAATTGTTCATTGGATACTACATAAAATTATCAAGAATATAGAATGCTTACAGAAGATACTGCATGAGTTCTTTTGTTGATACTATATCTGACGCAACTACTTTGTGGACTGATAACGACTGGATGGAGTGGCATGCAAATAGTATGCACCTAGGGTTGTTAATGCCACGAGAGACAACAAGGAAAAAATAGTAAATGATCTATTTACAACATGCATTAAAAAATATCCAAAAGGGTGCAAAAAAGCTAATATGTATGAACAAGTAATAGATGATGTGCTGAATTCTTTCAAGTATCACAGCTTGCAGCTAAGATTAGGCTCCAACAATTAGGGATACAGTGAATTTGAAGGGATATATAATTTTTGTTGGTAATAAGTATTTAGAAGTTATTCTTTTTGAGCTAAAAAGCATTGGCCAAAAATCAGACATTTACGATTTCTTTCCCAAATGCTTGTCTCTTAAATTTTCAGAATAGAAATTCAGAGAATTAATGGATTCAAATAAGTACGTTTATGTTGACTCCCATTTTTGTTTAAATAATTCTAAATTTGTTAATATGGTAGAATTTGGAGTCTATAGAAATGACCGATTATGCCTATGAACATATGGATGAATGTTGTTTAGTTTTTGATATCTATTACAAGAATAATCGTAAAAAGATATTTCCATTACAACGTTTAATGAATATATCATGTATAGGGGAAAAAGACTGCTATTGAGGATTGTAGTTGATTTCTCAGAATACTTGACTATCATGGGTGAAAATGTCGTGATAAAAGATGGGGAGTTTTTAAAAGAACTTTCTTCTATCATAGGAAAACTTTTGCAGTTCATTCTCTAAAACACTCGTTTATCATAGAAAGGATAACTCAAGAGCAACTTGAAGAGCTTCTAATGTTGGTGTGGCTACAATTCGGAGACTAGAAAATGACAATTCAACTAATCGTAGTCTTGAAAATTTGATGGCTATTTCATGGAGATGAAACTATATCCGGATTTAGTTTTGATTTAATTGAAAAAGAGTGGTGAAAACTTTAGAAATGAAGTTCCAACTCATACAGCTTATAAAATGTGCTAAGAACTCATTATCATTTGGGTGCAGTAAAATGTAATGAGATATTATTAGAAATGAATATTCAGGTTTTTAAAAATTGATTAATTCAACCGCTCAAAACTTGGGCGGTCTTTTTATATATAACTCAATAGTTCTGAGACGTTTGAATATAAAATAAACCTCTTAAAAGCTATTGTTAAAGGTTCTGTTATTTTAAACCTATCAGTTTCTGCTCTGTTGGGTTTCGTTAAAAGGTACTATACTTAGATTATAGATTATACCTACTAGAAAAACGGAGTCATGACGATGACCATAATTTCAGATGTAGATTTAGTAGGGAACTATTTCAGCTTGTGAAATTGGCTGACCGATACATAGAGGAAAGTACTATGCGGTCAATAATATATTTAATGCATATTGAGTTGTCAAAACTGCTTTCGGTATTAACGAGAAAGTCAGTCAAACAATGACAATTCAAGAAAACAAACGTCAATCAAAGTATAACCCTTCAAGATGAAAATGAAAAGGCATATAACGATGTACCTTGTGGACTTAATCAAGTTCTCGCTCCTTTCGTCATTAGAGATAAAGAGATGAGACAGAGCAAAGATATCAATCCTAACAACCTAAAAACATTTAAGTTTTATGGGAAAGCTGTACTTAGTGAGGTTTTGTACCAGTTTTTGATTGAGGACTTTGACAAAGTCATTAAAAATCTTCAATATGGATGTTAACAGTATCTTAATCGTTATACGAAAGGTAATGACTTATCTTTAGATGAGATGTTGGATAAAATGTCTAATAACGAAGAAGTGAGGTTTCGATCCTACGGAGTGAGACTCTCACGAAGATTATTATGATGTTAGAAACAATTCGTGAACTGATGAGAGAAGTAGAACGTCAGAAATAAAATATAGTCAAATCATAAGACTTGTTGTGAGAATATGGATATCATAAAACAAGATATTATTTCTACACTTGAGATGAAAAAGACTCAAGGTTATGAAGCTATTAAGAAAGCTCAAGCAATGGCCAAAAGAAGTCTACAGAAATTAAACCAATAATAAAAGAAGTCCACTATCCTAGTCAGGATGCGGATTTTTCTTTCAATCTTTTGATAAAGTAACATTCATACCCTTCAGCTCGTAGATTGATGTCTCTCATCCAGATTGGAGAAATGGACATTTGATTAGATATTTCATCTAGATTTTGATTTGGCAAGCACTCGATGATAAGCTCATCGTGAATATGGCTAACGATTTTCTTGTCTTTTAGTTGTTTTTATCGAGTGGGCTAGTATATCTCGACTAATTCCTTGAACGATGTTTTCTACAAACTTTTGAATGTAACTTTCCTAGTCTTTCCCATCGTTTTTGCAGAACCGGTTCCTTCATAAGTTACCGATTCACCTCCGAATTGATTCTCCCCAATTCTTGGTTTCACATAAGCTAATCTTCGTCCAGATGGAGAGGTAATAAATAACATTCCTTTTTCTACACTGAATAGAATTCCATGACTCTCCGTTTCAGTTTGTTCTTTGATAGCAGTCTTGACGGCCTTATCGATATCCCACCACAAAGGACAATGTTAGGATTGGCTGTTCGCCATGGAATCAACTAGAGGTTGTAGTTCTTCTTCAGCTAATCCCATCTCAATAGCTCCCATTGCTGGAGCACCTACAGAACCACCATAGCCTAGATGCTAGCTCTGCAATCTTTTCCTTTTTGACGTAGTGTGCATTAACTCCATGTTTCTGTACTGGAACATGGAACATTTTCTACTAGCTGGCGACAGTAAATGTCCTCCTTGATTAAAAACTTTTAGTTCTCCCACGTCTCATCTGCTAGATGGGATGGAACACAGCTTCAATAGCAGAAAAGTCCTGAACGATAAATTTCTTATCTTTACTAGGAATAAAAGATGTTCGAATAAGCTGTGACAGTGTGTCTTGAACATCATGAGAAGTTCAACAGTATCACTATCTTCAGTTTTAAGTAATCTTGCTTCATTTAAGTCTTTTAAGTGGTTTTGGGGTAGATTTTTGAAGTTGCACTAATCGTCCATGCCATCTCCCAGTACGATTTACTCCATAGAAATTGGAACATCCCTCTTACACGTCCATCTTTACAAACACAATTCATCATTGCTGATATTTGGATACACTTGATTTTTCTGCTTGCTGACGTAATTTTAGAACCCTTGCCGTTTTATCATCAACTTTTTGTAAAAGGTTTATTTACAGTCTTTTTATCGAGTGAATCTGTTTCAATATTGTGCTTACGTAACCAACCAATCATCTGTAGAACAGGTTGGGATTTACAAGACCAGTTAAAAATTTTTCAATTCTTCGTGGATTTTTGCTTTACTCTCTGCATCAATTTTGATAGCTGACTGGACAAAGTCAACATCAACTCAATACTGCAGTCATTGATATTCTGATCAAGGTGGTACTCATCCCATACAAAGTCAGGAACAGGAAGTTTTGCAACCTTTTTGATTGCTAGTTCAACTTCTACATCTCGTTTATTATATTCGATAAATTTGTTTCCATTTCTCTGGCGTGATTTTCATAATTACGTGTTCGACCACCATTTATTTTTGATGGGTTTTACAAAGGAAGGCAGAAAGTAGCAGAGTAATTCCTCCCAACTTTTTAGTTTTTGTTCACTAAGTTTAAAGAATCAGTACCTACACCTTCAAGTGACAAGGGCAATCCCAAATAAGCAGACCAAATCATGCTACATCAGCCAGAGTTTGAGGGATAAAAGTTCTCGTTAAAGTAAGGTAGGGGTAGTGTTTCTTAATCCAATTAGAAAGACAAATGCGCTCAAATGTTGCGTTGAAAAGCCCATTTTAATGACTGTATCATCAATTAAGGCATGTAGGATAAGATTTGGTGGTTTATCCTTGAGTCGGATCATAAACAATTACAGGAGCATTGATTGATAGATACTGCTAAGAAGGATTTCAAAGATTCATCTTCCGCATATCGATAAACTCCAGTTTTTCCGTGGGTCTACATCACAATAAAGTTTCTATGTCTACTGATGGTTCTTTAATTTTGCATAATTCATCCTTTCTTAAAAGGTGGCAGAAGAACTGCCACCATGTTTTTAGTGTTTATTTCTGCGACTAAAGAATCGTTCTCTCTCATATCTGATGTCATTGCGAATACTAACATATAAAAGATGACTGAGTAAAAGCGATTGTAGAGACAGATACAACAGTCCATAGGAATTCAGTATTGTCATTGCATTTCACCATTTTTGTTTTCTCTTTTTCTGATCGGATATCATCTCAATTGTCATAAATCGACATATAGTCCAGTGAATAGCCAAACTGCCATTAGATAGTCATAAAAATTGAAAAAAATCATCTTTCATATCTCCTTTCTTAGTTTAGAAAATCATCATCGTCTGTGAGAAGTCATCTTCAGCACTTGTACGACCTCCCAGCGACTCACCATCTCACAATTTTTGCAGGTTATTCAGACCGCAAGCAATTCCCTTATTTCCGTTTGAATTGAAAGCGTAGAAGGAGATGCTGGCACGTCCATAGATACCGGAGTATAACTCTGAAGTATCAATGATTTCTTGACAGTTAGCATCAACAATACCAGGTTTATGTGAGAGTTCGCATTCACGAAGTAGGCATTGCGATAAGCTTCATCATCAGGACGTTCAGAGTCACCATCTCGCAGTGGTGTTTTCAATACTTCTAATGATGGAACAGATTTTCCGTTCCCTTTTAGTTTAGATTCACCTTCTTTATGAGGCATGTTCAATTCTTTGATTTTATCAATAGTTTTGAACATCATTTTTGAAATGATGAGTGACACTATACTTTGGTTTACCACCATTAATAGCTTTTGGTTCATTAGCGTTTAAATAACTAAAACGTGTATCTTTTCCAGTAATAACTTTTTGTTGTCATAAGTTTAGTCCTCTATAAAAATCTGTTTTTGCTAGGTTCATTTCTTGACGATTATCATCAATTGGAACGAGTGTAGGTTTTCCATTTGGTTTATAATTAGATTACCAAGAAGCTCATTGAAGCTTGCTTTTCCAAAGCAATTTAGTCAACCAGTAATGTTCAGTAATTTCTTTTTCATAGGGGTCAAATCCTCGGCGAGTTACTGTTTGAATTACTTTATTTTCATCTGAGAATTTTTCAGAATAGAACGTCCTTCAACTAGCTTGTAACCTGGGATTGTATGGCCATTTGTAGCTAGATTTAAAGCATGATTTCTAGACATCGTTAGCCCATGTTATCAATAGATTCAATTTTTGGTAAAATCTCCGATATATCTTTATTACTGAGAGTAGCAGGGATCAGCAAATTCCATCTTGGCAAAGTTCTGAGATTATCTTCTGCACGTTTGCGACAGATACCTTTTTATTTTGCAGAATTGGCAGTGTTTTCCTGATTTCATTTTCTCCTTCACCCCTGAAAACTAGTTCAGCTTTTGGGAGATAGTTCAGTTTCAGCCCAGTGTAGTAGTTTTTCTTTGTCCATTTCAAATGTTGAGACATTATTCTTTTCGTGGTTGGGAAAATAGTCATTGTCACTTTATCAAAACTGTATAAGTCTTTCAAACATTTCCAAGCACCTAGAGCATAGCACATCATTTGGGGTTATGGTCAGCATCAACCAGTACACGGAGACCGTGTTTTATAATCGATGATTTGTGAGCAAACCATCAGCCACTATAATACAGTCTCCTGTACCAAAAACCTTCTGGAACCCATTTTGAAATCTAGTCTCTGTTCAACAAGAACAGTTTGGATCTCTAGAATATGTTTTTGCAATTTCTATCTGTTCAACTACATAGTTCCGATATTCTTCTGCGCAATGTTGCATTTCCTCGTTATAGAAAGTTAAGTTTTGCAGTAGGATCACGCGCCCTACGTCCAAGTGCAGTTTCAACTAAATAGGCACACAACTCATGGGCATCTGTTCCTTCAAAGCATACGTTGATACCTTATCTTCTAGTTTTTCGGTTAATCTTACTGATGGTGGACAATTTAGCCATCGATGAGAAGCAGAAGCGGATAATACAGCATGATTAGTCAACTACCAATACCTCCAGCCTCTTCCATTAAAGCTGAGTAGTTTTAGGGATCTAATTTTTGAAAGTGAATCAGCACCATAAAGCTTTTAACAAAGCTCGAATCTCATCTTTAAATCCTTCACTAGCTTTTGTAGCAAGCACACCACGTAATTCTTCAAGGGTAACATGTCTCGGTTTTTCCATGACTTTTTCGTGATTTGAAGTAGTGTTTTCCTCAGATAATAGTTCTTGAAACTCTTCTATAATTCTTAACTGGCACTTTGCTGATTCCTTCATCTCATTTAATAAGTCATTCAGTTGTTTCATTTTGCTCATATTGTTCGTCCTCTTTAATAGCTAGTTGTTTTGAGATAACACTGATGGCAGTTAGTGTATCTACTAATTGTTCATCGTGTTCAATCAATTGTTCTTTTGTCATTTCACATCCTCCTATCTTTATAGGTAAGAATCCTTTAAATTTCCGGTTTCAAAAATATTTTTCTATTCGATTTCTAATTCTTACACTGTATAGGTGAAAATGAGATGATTGAATTCAGTTTTTCAAAAAATTAATAAAAATTTAAATACAAAAACTCTCCCTTTGACATATAAAGGAAGAGTATGAAATAAATTTCTACTGAACCGGAAAATAGCAGGCGAAATCTTTACCTATAAAAGATAGAAGAAAATAGACTCTCAATTTATTAGCAGATTAAGGAGGAGTTACGGATGCAATTTTCGTTATGTCATTCTGGAAAGACAGGTATCCAAACAAGTACTGTATATCCCAATAAAGTCAGAATAACAGATGACAAATCATTGTGAATACAGTTCAATACGATCATGTAGGTGAGAGTTTACCAATCATACTCGCTCAAACTCAAATTTTATAAAATCAGATGTTATTGTCATGAGATATTGATAATGACAAGACAGATAACCCTAACAGTGGGTTACAGAAGAGAACATTAAAAGAAATCTTTATTGATTATAACTTTAGCTCTGGTTACTAGTCGAAACCATATGTTGTCTAAGGGTGCTATGATAGCACGTCCAAAAGTTTTCATATTTATTTTCCCAATTAATGAAACAGAACGATAGGGAAAACTTATGTAGCTATGAAGAAGAGCTCACGAATAGGTATCAATTTTTGACGATAACGCAAAAGATCTTTGCAAGGTTTTTCTTTGGCAATCCGAATACAAAAGTCATATGGAATGATTCATGGATGACTATCGACGAAGATTTACTTCAACAATTCTAGAAGTAGAAGAAGATTTTGATGCTGACTTTTATAGACCGCCTAAAGGCTATATCGTTGAGGGAAGTCGAAATTCAACCATGTCAGTTTTTCGGCTAAAAATTCTTAAAAGATTAGAGTTACACAAGAAGCAAGAAATGGTTTTGATGAGCAGGCATCTCGATGTGAGCCATCACTAGAAAAAAATCGAACTAGACACAATCTGGGAAGTGCAGTTCGATTTTACAATAAGACTATTAAAGATTCAGATGATTATGTTTCATGAGATACCTTTAATCGGCCTTCTTTAAAAACCGGATGATTTTTCTGATATCGGGGAAGCTGGAGTATTAGCTAGAGAGTATGGTGATGTTTTAGCTTATACAAATGCGACAGACTATTTAACTTTTAATGGTCAGTATTGGAAAGAAGATAAACAATTGGCCATAGGAAAGGTTCTTGAGTTTATGGACTTTCAACTAGCAGATGCTCTTGAACAATACGAAAATTCCGTTATAGAGTTAGTCAACTCTGGAATTGATGAATCAGTAGTTCGTGAAGGTGGTAAAGCTCTTGCTAAAGTGATTGAAACACCGATTCAACAAAAACTTCATTCTATTTATCTTTCCTCAAAAGCCTATTATCAGTTTGTTATGAAGCGAAGAGATTATCGCTATATTACTGCAACTCATAATGCTACCAAAAACCAATGCTAGCCATTGATTTATCAGAACAGATAAGGACGATATAGTTTGCTCAATACTCCCAATGCTACCTACAACTAGAAATGGACTTAGGGATTACCATGAACATGACCCAAAAGACTACATCACTAAGATAACCACTGTTTCTCCAGGTGATGAAGGCTTGGGATTATGGAAGGAAACTTTAGCTACTTTTTTCTGTAATGACCAGGAGCTGATTGATTATGTACAGGAGATCATCGGTATGACAGCAATTGGAAAAGTCTATCAAGAACATATGATTATCGCTTATGGCGGAGGAGCAAACGAAATCAACCTTTTGGAATACAATTGCAAGGGTACTCGGAAGCTATTCTGGCAAATTATCTGCAGATAGCTTTAACCATGAATAATAAACGAAATGTTAGTCCAGAACTTGCTGAGTTAAAAGGAAAACGTCTTGTAATTGCTTCTGAAATGGCAGAAGGAATGAGATTGAATACTGCAGTTGTGAAGCAAATTACCTCAACCGACGAAATTCAAGCAGAAAAAGAAAGTATAAGGATCCATTCCATTTTGTTCCATCTCATACGCTGGTACTTTATACGAATCATTTACAAAAGTTGGAGCGAACGATGATGGAACTTGGCGACGTTGGTTGTTATTCCATTTAATACCAAAAATTAGTGGTCGTTCAGATATCAAAAATTTTTGCGGATTATCTAGTACGATAACGCTGGGTCAGCAATTTTATCGTGGATTATTGAAGGAGCGGAAAAAGCCATCAAAAGCAAATTTTAAAACATCAGTTCCAAAAAGCAGTAACAAATTCTGTCAAATCCTACCGTGAAGCTAATGACTGGTTGGGGCATTTTCATCAATGAAAAGTTGTATCGTGGGGAGAAACATTAAGTGAGAAAATCAGGAGAACTGTACAGTAAGTATCGTGCATATTGCCTTCAAAATTTAGAATACACACGAAGTACAACTGATTTCTATCTTTGCACTTAATCAAGCTGGTTATGAACGAAAAACGGACTAATAAAGGGAATTTTATTATGGGGTTATCGTTAAAAAGCTGACGACGATGATTTTCTAAACTAATGACTTACACAGTGAGCTGTATCTCCACTAGATTTTAAATCAAGTATTTTTGTAGTGTAAGTCGTTGAAGTATTCAGTGAAAAATAATTTGTGAAGTATGGTCAAAAAGTTTATGGATTAAGTTCCACGACTTCCATTTCTTTGATTAGTGTAAGTCAATGATGGTCTTTTCTAAAACTATCTCTATAGGAAATTTAACTAAGAAAAAGTATATAAGGAAAGTTTAGGAAATGACCTCATTAGACCTCCACGATTTAAATCTGATGAGAGGACAAGTATGAGAGAAAAAGTGATTGAACAAAAGTTAGCAAGCGAGGTTTTAAAGCGTGGTGGTATCTGTCCAAAGTGGGTATCACCTTCCTTTTCAGGAGTACCTGACCGATTGGTATTCTTACCCAATGGCAAGTTTGGTTTGGTGGAAGTAAAAGCACCTAATCAACATCCTAGAGCTTTGCAGGTATCACGGCATAAGTTATTTGAACACTTTAGGATTTCGAGTCTATGTTTTAGATAATAAGAAAGATATTGAGGGGATATTGGATGAAATTGAAACTGCATGACTATCAAGAAGTCACCAAAGACTTCATCATAAAAACTCCTTATGCAGCAGTCATTTTAGACATGGGGATGGGAAAAACAGCTACCACCTTGTCAGCCATTAACGAACTAATGTTTGACCGCTATGAGGTCTCAAAGGTCTTGGTAATTGCTCCGCTTAGAGTCGCAAATACAGTATGGAGTGACGAAATAGAGCAGTGGCAGAACTGTCTCATTGAGATATTCAAAAATTGTAGGCAGTCCCAAAACAACGACAAAAAGCACTCCATAAAGATGCGGATATCTACATCGTAAATCGTGAAAACATCCCTTGGTTAGTTGAAGAGTGTCATCCGCATTTCAAGTGGGATATGATTATCATTGATGAATTAAGTTCATTTCAAATCATGGCAATCAAAACGTTTTAAAAGCTTTTTATGCCATGCGCCTTACATGAAACAGGTGGTGAGGTTTAACAGGCACACCGAGTTCCAACGGATTGATGGATTTGTTTGCGGGTTCAAGGTCATTGATGGCGGTGTTCGTTTGGGACGTTTTATCGGGAGAATACCGAAGTCGTTATTTTTAGAGAGGACGTAGAAATGGAAACGTCGTCTATGAATATATTCCAATGGACTATGCAGAGTGTCAAATCTTTGACAAGATTGATGACATCACAATTTCTATGAAAGCAATGGATTATCTACAAATGCCAACATTAATCTCAACGAAAAATCAGTCCATCTCACAAAACGCAGAAGCAAAAAGATATAAAGAGTTTAAAAGGAATCTAGTTCTCTGATTCTAAACGAGATTGAAGTAACGGCAGACAAATCTTTGCTAGTTTATCCAATAAACTGGTTCAAATGGCAAATGGTGCAGTTTATTCTGATGATCATAAAATTATCAAGTTACATGATCAAAAACTAGATGCACTTGAAGATATTATTGAAGCGCAAATGGAGAACCTAGTTCTGGTCGCTTATTGGTTTTCAAGCATGATTTACTTCGTATTCAAGAACGATTGAACAAACTTAGGGATTCAAAACTACAGTTCTTAAAAGTGAAACTGATATTCATGAATGGAATAAAGGAACATCACTGTTGGTTTTGCTACACCCAGCTAGCGCAGGACATGGTCTAAATTTACAGAAGGGAGGTCATCACTTGGTGTGGTTTGGGTTAACTGGTCTCTTGAACTGTACCAACAAACCAATGCTCGACTTTGGCGACAAGGGCAACAATCAAACACAGTGATTATTCAGCATATTGTAACAGAAGGTACAATTGATGCTGATATTCTAAAAGCTTTAACTGCCAAAGACGCAAACAATCACGTTTGATTGAAGCAGTAAAAGCACAAGTAGGAGGTTGATATGGATAAAGTAGACTACTATTTTCCAACACTATCAAGATGCAAAAGAGATTTAACAATTGCAAGAACTTTGATTGAAAACTATAAACCCATTTCAGAAGATGCTTTCTCTATTCTCTTGCTACTAGACAGACAAATGAAGAACGTGTTAAAACGAGTAAAACTAATGTTAGGACAGAAAATATGGCTCTATCTTTTCATGATAAGTTCTTAGCAGAGGAAAGAGAATATCAGGAGTCATTGTTTGAAAAGTACTGTCATTTAAAAACCGATCTCGATTTCTTTGAACTTGCTGTTTCTTCTGTTGATGAAATTATGAAGGATGTAGTTGTTGATTTAGTCTTAGCTGGATTGACATGGGATGAGTTACTACCTAAGCATAATGTTTCTAGAATGACAGTTAGTCGATATAGACAAAAAGCCTTAAAACAAGTAAAAGAATATTACCGTTTTGCAGGTGAAACCTTGAGTATAAATGGATAATGATACTAGGGTGTTACTAAGGTGGTACTACCCTGTTACTAAGTTGTTACTAAGATGGTACTGCTTTTTAAAAATGACTGTGATATACTTAAGATGTCAAAAAAGGTAGTAATTCTGCTATGTTCACTGGATAAAATTCTCGTTCTACGGTAATATACACCTAGAAAAATAAGAGGAGAATAACCATGTGGACCAGAGGTCAGATTCATTATCACGGACAAATAGTTGATTACATAGCAAAAGTCAGTGATCAACCATCAGATGTAGGTATTGATTTAGGATGTGTATTCAAATTAGAGGTTGATGTTGCTGAAAAATACTATCATTTCTTATGACAGAGGATGGGATATCTGCCAGAATCTGATGAACAGGAAGCTATTCTTGAAGTGATTTTGAAAAAGCTTTAAAAAGTTTAAAAATATCTTTAAAATAATGCACAAATGACTGGATATATCCCGCTCTTAGAGGTAATATAGTTACAACAAAAAGAAAGAGGATAAAACCATGAAGAAAGAGGATATTTTAACTAAAATCGCAAAAAATAGAATTGGCGCTGAAACACTAGAAACGAGAAATAGCGACAGCCTTGACTTTTATGACATCAGCGTTTGGGCATTGAAAGAAATGCTTGAACAGAAAGCCTATGAAGCAGGGTGAAAAAGCAAAAATAAAAAACAGAGCCTTACCCAAATGGGGAGGCTTTTTGCGTGGAGGAAAGAATGATTATTACGAGTGAACAAGTATCTAATGGCCATCCAGATAAAATTTGTGACCAGATTTCAGATGCTGTTCTAACAGTATGTTTAGAACAAGATAAAAATAGCAGGGTTGCAGTAGAAACTCTTATCAAAGATAATCATATAGTGGTTGCTGGTGAAATGAAAACAACAGCCTTGTTTGATTTAAAACACTGTTGTTCGAAAATGTCGTTAAACCACTAGGAATGAAAAATATCATTGTGACGAATCTTATCGGTTTACAAAGTGATGATATTTCTCAAGGTGTTGATACAGGTGGTGCTGGAGACCAAGGGATGATGTATGGCTATGCAACTGATGAAACTGATGAATACTTGCCGCTTCCCTACGTTTTAGCAACTCGTGTTCTTGAGAATCTTATGGAACTTCAGCATCCGCTCTTAGGGAAAGATGCTAAAGGCTTTGGGTTTCTTATGATTATGACAATAAAAGAATTACAACATTCTTAGTATCAATTCAGCATAGCGATGAAATGACAATTGAGAATCTAAGAGTATTGTTAAAGAATCTATGATAAAGTTGCTAAAACAGTATAAACAAAACCTTGATTTTTAATATTTTAGTGAATCCTACTGGTCGTTTCGTTCTTGGTGGTTCTTATGCAGATGCTGGAGTTACTGGAAGAAAAATTATCGCTGATACCTATGGTGGATTTGCTCATCATGGTGGTGGTGCATTTTCAGGAAAAGGATCCAAGTAAAGTGGATCGCTCAGGAGCTTATATGGCACGTAAGATTGCAAAAGACATCGTTCGTGAAGGATATGCTAAACGATGCAGTTCAATTAGCATACGCTATAGGGGTCACAGAACCGGTTTCTATTCATGTGGAAACATTTTGGAACAAAGTAACTATACGAGCAAACAACTGGTAGGAATGATTAAAGAACGGTACGATTTAACACCGAAAAGGGATTATCAAGGAGTTGGATCTTCTAAACGTAGACTACACTCAATCTACATGTTTTGGACATTTTACGAAACCAACTCTTCCTTGGGGAGCAGTAAGATGCCACGTAGACCAAGAACTCCTGCAAGCAGAATGGTTGTCCAAACCTTGTGACCTATGGAAACAAGTACTGCGATGACCACAAGACTAACCACGCACTTGACGCCAAGACAACCAAAGCTAAAGGTTACAATTCACGGTGGAATAAGGCGCAGGTTCGTTGCTTAAAAGCTCAATCCTCTCTGTGTTTACTGTCAAAGAAGGTCGACTGACCAAGGCAACAGTGGTTGATCATATCACTCCCCACCGAGGTGACCAAGAACTCTTTTGGAATCAATCAACTGGCAGCTCTCTGTAAATCTTGTCATGATAGAAAGACCAAGACAACGGACCTATATATGGAATATACCTATCGGTTTTTAATATTGTAGTTACGTTCTAAAAATATCTCTATTTATAATTTGGGGTAGGGGTTAAATCTCTAAATCCTTGTCCGTAAAAGACCGACGCCCTCCCTAAACGTAAAATTTCGCAAAATTGATAGAGGTGGGGATATAAAAAAATCAATTCAAAATAGTAAAGAATCCAGTAAGAATATAGAATTAAATGAGTGTTATTTTTCGTAAATTTGTTTAAATTTAGGGTACGAAAAATAACCTTATTTTTCAGTATAAAAGTGAGGAACAGGTATGAATAACTTTCAACGAGAACAAATTTGGTTACTAGGAAAAATGGCTTTAGGATACGGTGAAGTTGCTAAAGTAATTGGTTTATCTAAAGACTCTGTTAGAAGTATTGTAAAAGACATCCTGAGTTAAAGGGACAAGAACATTACCGTATTTTGATGGTTGAGAAACGAGTTCAAGATGGTACAAACTGTCCTCAATGTTTTTCAACCTATGGTTCCTAATAAAAACTGGACGACCGAAGAAATTTTGCTCAGATAGGTGCAGAATAAATTGGTGGAAAAAAATCATCAAGAGGAGCATGATAAAGGAACAAACTGCATATGAAGAAATGACTTGCCAGTGTTGTGGTAGGTCATTTTATCTTATGCTCAATCCCAATAGAAAAGTATTGTAGCCATGCCTGCTACATACAGATAAGATTTTACAAAGGGAGTCTAAAATGACGAACCAACCAACAATGGAAATAAAAGAACTTCCTCTGAAAGAATTAAAAGCCTGAAACTTTATAATCCTCAGAAAGAAACTGAAAAAGGGGATAAAGAATATGAAAAATTAAACAGTCGCTTCTTAAGTTTGGATATGTTGACCCTATTGTGTCAATGAAGATTTAACTGTAATTGGTGGTCATCAACGCTGACAGTTCTTAAAGACTTAGACTATGAAACTGCTAAGTGCGTCATCGTTGATTTACCCAAAGAAGATGAAAGCATTGAACATTGCACTCAATAAGATTACAGGTCAATGGGATGAAGCTCTCTTAGCGGACTTACTTTTGAGATTTACAGGAGTCTGATTTCAATCTAGACCTTACTGGTTTTGAGCCACCAGAGATTGATGACATCCTCTCCAATGTCCATGACAAGGAGTTGTCTGAAGATGAGTTTGATGTGGAAGAAGAATTGAAGAAACCAACGTTATCAAGACATGGGGACATTTGGCAATTGGGAAAACATAGAGTCATTTGTGGTGATTCTACAAAAGCTGAAACCTATAAGCAGTTGCTAGATGATAGGAAAGCTAATTTAGTAGTAACGGACCCACCTTATAATGTGGACGTTGAAGAGACGGCTGGGAAAATCCTAAATGATAATATGTCTGACGGAGACTTCTATCAGTTTCTCCTTTCTATGTTTACTCAAGTAGAAAATCACATGGAAGATGATGCGTCTATCTATGTTTTTCATGCAGATACAGAAGGACTCAACTTCCGTAAAGCTTTTAAAGATGCTGGTTTCTATTTGAGTGGGTGTTGCATCTGGAAAAAGAACTCACTGTATGTGGGTCGTAGCCCATATCAGTGGCAACATGAACCTTGTTTATATGGGTGGAAGAAAAAGGAAAGCATCAATGGTTTAGTGATCGGAAGCAAACTACCATTTGGGAATATGACCGTCCTAAGTCTAGTAAAGACCACTAACCATGAAACCAATTCAACTTAGCTACACCCTATTCAAAAACTCTTCTATGCGTGGAACAATAGTTTTAGATCCATTTTTAGGTTCTGGTTCTACTTTAATAGCTGCAGATCAGACTGGACGTGTTTGTTATGGAATCGAGCTGGATGAAAAAGTTTTGTGGATGTCATTGTTAAACGCTATATAGAAGTTACAGGCGATACTGAAGTAACCGTACAACGTAATCATGAGGTTTTAACTTATAACCAAGTGTTAAAGGAGTTGGAGGAACAAGTATGACACTAACGTTTCTAGATTTCTTTTTCCGGGAGTTGGTGGCTTTTCGACATGGGCTAAATTAGCAGGAATGAAGTGTATAGGATTTTTGTGAAAAAAAGATAAGTTTGCACGCAAAAGTCTTGTGAAGCAATGTATGATACGAAAGGAGAATGGTTTCATGACGATATCACAACAATCGATCCAACACGATTACCAAAAGCAGATCTCTGGTGTGCGGGAAGCCCTTGTCAAAAATGTGTCTATCGCAGGAAAACGAGCCGGCCTATACGGTGAGCGAAGTGGACTCTTTTTTACATTTGTTGAACTCATCAAAAGCCAAAAAGAAGAAGATAAACCCGAATGGGTTCTCCTTGAAAATGTTAAGGGACTTTTTATCAAGTGGTGGGGGACGAGATTATCTCGACTATCTCTCTATCTTGGATGAATCAGGGTACGACCTTGAGATGGCAAGTGTTCAACTCAAAAGATTACGGAGTACCACAAAATAGAGAACGCATCTATACTATCGGACATCTTAGAAGTAAAAGGTCGACGACAGTACTACCTATCAGCGAGAAAGCGGTAGCTATCTTAAGCAACTTATAGGTGGCATGCAGAGCTACCGTGTCTACGACCCAAGTGGTATTGCCACAACCCTTGTTGGTGAGGGTGGGGGACTTGGAGCTAAGACAGGCCTTTATCTGATTGACCAGTCACTAACTGGAATCAAAGTTAACGTCGATAAGAGCAGCAAGATGTATGAACTGCTCGTTATACTGCTCAGGTGACACACAAGCGTACAAACGCAAAATGAACTCTGGAGTGATGAGAAGTTTCACTCTACTTTTGACATCGAAAGGTATCAAGGTTAGGAAATGGGAACAAAAGCAAGGTTACCAATTGGCAGAGGTTGGTGACTCAGTTGATCTTTCTTATCCAGACTTTACATAACGAGAAGGGCAAGAGTAGGGAGAGGCATAGCTCATAACCTTTCATGTATGGTCGACAGATGGGCGCTAGTTGTTTGGAATGGTCGTGTTGTCAAAAATTAGAAGACTACTCCAAAGAGTGTTTTAGACTTCAAGGTTTTTCAGTGATGACTTTGTTTGAAAAAGCAAAAGCTGTAAATTCAGATGCACAACTTTATAAACAAGCAGGAAACGGAGTCACAGTACCAGTTGTTTATGCTATTGGTTGTGCTATATTATCTTCAAAAATATCATCAGAAATAACTGGATAAAAGATGAACTTTAGAGTTAATATGTACTAAACAAAAGAGAGGAGGTTTGTATTATGGATGACTTAAAGTCAGGACTTTTGAAAATCATTTGTATCCCAATGGAACTCGAGTCAAATTACTCGAAAATGGAGGATCCATTTGCACCACCTATAGAGTACTCTCGGTACGGTAATTGGTGTTGATGATATTGGTTCAGATTTTTAGTAAGTTGGGATAATGGACAAAGTTTAAATGTACTTTACGGAATTGATAAAATAATGAAATTGGGATAGTTATGTGGGAAATGATAACTAGAGAATTCAATGGTCGGCACTATCATATTGAGTTTCTTAGGGAATACAGTACCTATGACCGACATATTGATGGAGCTTGGATAGCAATCCTAAAAATTAAACGAAATAAAGAAATAGTTTTTCATTATGAATATGGTAAAATCACTGACCGAATGGATGATTTTGATAAAGATTATCTATCAAGAAATAGTGGATACATACAACAAATTATAATTTGGAACTCGATGTGAGTTCTTTTTATTTTAGGAGGTGAATTAGTGGCAATTAGAGGACGTAAACCGAAACCTACAAATTTAAAAGTTCTAGAAGGTAATCACTGGTAAACGGCCTCTCCCAACGAATGAAGTAAAACCTCAAAAAGAAGGCTCACGTTGCCCCCAGTGGCTTGAAGAAGATGCTAAGAGGGAATGGAAGCGGATGGGAAAAATATTGGAACAAATGGGATTACTGACGGAAATGGATATGACTGCATTTGCAGGTTATTGTCAAGCTTACGCACGATGGAAAAGAAAGCAGAGAATTTTTATCAAAACATGGTTCTATCTTAAAAGACACCAAATGGGTTACTTTACAGCAAGTTCCACAAGTTTCAATTAGTCAAAACTAATTTAAAAATCATGCTGAAGTTTTTGTGAACAATTTGGTCTAACCCCATCCACTAGGAATCGTTTTAGCTACTATGGATTCAGAGGTTGGTAATGGTGACGAAATGGAAAAATTTGTTGGGAGGTTTACTATGACTTTTCATTATGAACCAACTCCTTTTTATGCTAGCTACATCACATTATGATAAAAGTAAAGGCTGATAGAGCAGTGACTTTTATTCAAAACCTTGTCATACTAAAGGAAAATGGGCAGGTCAGAAGTTTATACTTTTACCTTGGCAGGAACAGATAGTACGAGATTTATTTGGGATTGTTAAAGAAGATGGGAATCGTCAATTTCTAACTGCTTATATTGAAATTCCAAAAAGAATGGGAAAGAGTGAACTAGCAGCAGACAATCGCTCTTTATCTACTTTATGCAGATAATGAAGCTAGTGCAGAAGTTTATGGTGCTGCATGTGACCGAAAAATCAAAGCCTCTATTGTGATTCGATGTAGCAAAACAAATGGTACTAATGAGTCGACCTTTAGAAAAACGTTCAAAAATAATGGTAGCTACGAAACGAATTGTTAACTACTCTAATGCAGGTTTCTATCAAGTTTTATCCGCTGAGACTGGTACAAAACATGGTCTCAATGTTTCAGGACTCGTGTTTGACGAAAATTCATGCGCAATCAATCGCCACCTCTATGATGTCTTAACTAAAGGTTCAGGGAGATGCACGAGAACAACCCTTATTTTTTTCATCATTACTGCAGGAACAGATAAGAATTCAATTTGTTTACGAGTTACACACAAAAGCACTTGATATTTTAAACAGCAGAAAGAAAGATACATCTTTTTATCCTATCGTTTATGGTTTATCTGATGAAGAGGACTGGAATGACGAAAGTAACTGGTTAAAAGCAAATCCGTCATTAGGTCATACCATTGGCTTAGACCGTGTCAGAGAAGCCTATAAACAAGCACTTGATAACCCTGCTGAAGAAAATGTATTCAAGCAACTACGGCTAAATATGTGGACAAATTCTACAGTTGCTTGGATTCCAGAACATGTATACAACAAAGGGGATGCACCAATCAATTTTGAAAGTTTGAAAGGTCGTGAGTGTTATGCAGGGCTAGACTTGTCAAGTACATCCGATATCACAGCCTTTGTTTTAGTTTTTCCACCTAGGAATGAATTAGAAAATTACATCATCATACCCTATTTCTGGTTACCAAAAGATACTCTTGAACTTCGTTGTCGTAGAGATCATGTTTTGTATGATGTATGGGAACGACAAGGTTATCTAAAGACGACAGAGGGTAATGTTGTTCATTATGGCTTTATAGAGAAGTTCATTGAGGAATTATCAAAGCTATACAATATAAAAGAAATCGCCTATGATAGATGGAATGCAACACAAATGGTGCAGAATCTAGAAGATATGGGGCTGACGATGATTCCGTTTGGTCAGGGGTACAAGGATATGAGTCCACCGTCAAAGGAATTGTTCAAACTCATGATGGAAGGACGTATCCAACACGGAGGACAACCAGTTCTAAAATGGATGTCTCAAAACGTAGTCATGCGCCAAGACCCTGCAGGCAATATCAAACCAGATAAGGAGAAATCAATTGAAAAAATCGATGGAATTGTTGCTCTTATAATGGGGATTGATAGATGTATTCGACACCAAAAATAATGATAGTAGTATTTATGACTGAGACGAGGAATACTGAGCTTTTTAGTTGAATTTTAAATATAAAGATGCTACAATGTATTTACAAATCATCTTTACAAGAGGTATTAATCATGGCAAGTACTCAACCTGTTAATTTTAGAGGCAGATTCGACTTTTACCAACAAACAGAAAAAATCTTAGCTGATGAAAAAGTTAACCCTGTCAGATATTTTTAATGCTGCACTTCGTAAAAATTGCGACAGGTGCGGTTGATCCCAAAGAGTTCGTATTTAGTGATTCACAAGAGACTCAATATCAGGTTGCTTTTGAAGATTTGAAAAAGGAAATCTTGTTTGGGCCATCAAGAAATTGAGCAAGGTAAACTAACGTCTTTTAGCAGATGTAAGAAAGGAATTTGGACTTGAGTAATCATAAACGTTACCATGTTTCTCTTACGGATCAAAGCTAAGAAAGACTTGAGAGAAATACATGATTATATTGTGCTGAATTTTTACAGCCAACAATCTGCCGATGAGTAAATTAGACCTTATTTCTAACGGCGCTAGAAACTTTAGAAACCTTTTCCAGAAGCATGCCCTTTGGTGTCGAGCCGAGGTTACGGTGAATTAACTGATGACGGAAAACGTTATCGATATATGCCAATTGAAAATTACTTAGCTTTTTATTATATCGACAAATATGAGGGTTTATGTCTCCAGAATTTTAAATTCCAAACAGGAATTAGGGCTAAGTTATTCAATAAGTAAATTCAATTTTAATTCGTAAAGCATCTCACAAAGAGGTGCTTTTATTGTACTCAAAAATGGAGGATTAGATGGGATTTTTAGATTTTATTGGAAGAAAAAGATCACGAGATAAACCGCATAATAGCTATGAGGGACAGGGACTTTTCCTATCTCTTTGGACGAACTTCTAATGGAGAAAATGTGGATGAATTTAAAGCCATGCAGACTACAGCTGTTTATGCTTGTGTGAGAATATTAGCTGAAGCTGTCGCCTCTCTACCCATTCACATTTATGAAAGAACATCTAATGGGAGGAGAAAAATTTGAACACCTCTATATTTCTTGCTTCATGATGAGACCAAATCCAGAGATGTCTTCTTTTGTCTTTTCGTGAAACTTTGATGACTCATCTTTTGATATGGAAATGCATATATTCAAATCATAAGGGATAAGAGCGGTCAGGTTATCAGTTTGTATCCTTTGTTACCAGATAAAAATGTCAGTACACCGTGATGAAAAATGGGAAACTTTACTACAAATATCAACGTCAGACCGAAGAAAATCCAAATTTCAAGGATAAAGGGCAGTGTTATTTTTAAAACAAGAAGATGTCCTTCACATTCCAGGACTTGGTTTTGATGGATTGATTGGTTATTCTCCCATCGCATTAGCAAAAGAACGCAATTGGGATGACTTTGGCTACAGAGAATTGCAGACATCATTCTTTAAAAATGGTGCAAATCCAGGTGGTGTATTGGAACATCCAGGGATTTTGAAGGATCAAAAAGAGTACGTGATTCTTGGAATGCGGTTTATAACAGTGTCACAAATGCATAAAGTTGCAGTTCTAGAAGAAGGGATGAAGTACACTCAAATGGGTATTCCACCAGAAAGCGCAATTCTTACAGACTCAGAAGTTTCAAATCAATGAGATTGCACGTTTGTATAGGATACCACCACATATGATTGGTGATTTAGAAAAATCTTCATTTTCAAATATCGAGCAACAATCACTAGAGTTTGTAAAATACACATTAGACCCTTGGGTAGTTCGTTTAGAACAGGCCTTCAAGAGTCTCTTTTTACCTGAAGAAAAGAAGAAGTACTTTGTTAAGTTCAATGTAGATGGTTTTGTACGTGGAGATTATCAAAAGTCGTATGAGTGGGTATGCTATTGCAAGACAGAATGGCTGGCTATCTACAAATGATATTCGAGAACTTGAAGATTTAAATCTTTTAACAGATGAAGAAGGAGAAACCTTTATTTGATTAACGGAAATATGACTAAATTAAAAGATGCTGGTGGTTTTATGACAAAACAGGCAATTGAACAACCTCAAGAAAAACCAAAGGAGGAAGAAGATGCGTAAATTTTGGAGTTTTTCAGACGAAGGAATATTCGCACTCTTCGTATTGAAGGACAGATTGCTGATGAAACATGGTTTGGAGATGAGAGTTGCTCACAACTCTTTAAAATGATTTAAATGCAGGAAAAGGTGATATCACCCTCTGGATTAATAGTCCCAGGGGTGATGTTTTTCTTCATGACACAAATCTATAACATGCTGATGGATTACAAAGGGAAATGTGCATGTCATAATTGATGGTCTTGACGCTAGTGCTGCCAGTGTCATTGCCATGGCTGGAACAACAGTATCCATGAGTCCTGTTGCCATGATGATGATTCACAATCCATGGACGATTGCACAAGGTGAAGCAAAGGATATGGAAAAAGGTCATTGAAATGTTGGGAAATCAAAGAGTCCATTGTGAATGCCTATGAGTTAAGAACAGGATTATCTAGGGGCAAAAATCTCACATTTAATGGATTCTGAATCATGGTTTAATGCGAGAAAAAGCAGTTGAACTTGGCTTTGCGGACAAGATTTTTATTCGGTAAAGATGAACCTAAAGAAGAGCTAGAACTTAGCAGTTATTCATTTAGTAGAGCCACTGCGGATCATAACCTTGTTGTTAAACTTCAAGCCAAAACTAGATAGCTACAGAACCTTTATCAACGACTCCTCTCAATCAGTTAAGAAAAACGATTAGATTTATTGAAATAATGAAAGGAAAAACTAACCTATGTCTAAATTAGCTTGAATTAAAAGAAAAAACGAAATCAAGCTTGGGAACAAGCAAAAACTTTCCTAGACTCAGTGCGAACTGAAGATGGTTTTAGTCTCAGAAGATGATTCTCAACGCTATGATGAAATGGAAAAGTAAAATCAATCGCTATAATCAAGAAATCGCTCGCTTAGAACGACAAGAAAAGATTGATCTAGAACTAGCTCAACCAACTTCTCAGGCTTTGACAAGACAGCCTACCACTGTCTTAAAAGATAGTGAGGTAGAAGATGAGAAGAAGGGAACTAAGTCTGATGTCTATTCAAAAACCTTTTTGGACGAATGTCCGTAAGCGTAACTTCTTTTGATGTTAAGGATGTTCTTCGTGTTGGAGAAGATACAGAGGGTGGCCATTTAGTACCTGATGAGGTATGAGAAAAAACTAGTTCAAGGTCTTCAGAGAGAATTTCTTCCGAAGTCTAGCAACCGTCATTAAAACATCAAGTGAAGCGGAAGATTCCAGTTGTTACAGGGCATGGAACTGCGTCGTGGATGGATGAAAATGGACTTTATCCTGGAAGCTGATGAGACATTTGGTCAAGTAACACCTGATTCACATAAGATTGGAACAGCTATTCGAATCTCAGAAGAATTGTTAAATGACTCAGTATTTGATTTAGAATCCTATATGACTAGTGAGTTTGCACGACGTATTGGTACAGAAGAAGAAAATCATTCCTTATTGGAGATGGCTCAAAAAGAAACCAACAGGAATCTTTACGCAAGCAAATGTTACTAGGTCCTACAACGACGACTAAAGACATTACGTTTGATGACATGATTGAGATTGTATCATTCTCTTCCTGCTCCGTATCGTAAAAAATGCAGTATGGATTCTTCATGATACAACTGTAAAAGCAATCCGTAAACTGAAAGACAATAACGGAAATTACATTTTGGCAACCGTCTACACAAAGCTGGACAACCAGATTTAATTCTTAACCAGTCCATACTATACATCTACCTTTGCCTCTACCTGAACAGGGGAATAAAGCCATCGCATTTGGTGATTTCTCTTATTACTGGATTGCAGACCGCCAAGGACGTACTTTTAAACGTCTCAATGAACTTTATGCTAATAATGGTCAAATTGGTTTTCTTGCATCTCAACGTGTTGATGGGAAATTAGTATTACCAGAAGCAGTAAAAATTTTAACTGTGAAAGCAAAATAATCATGATAACTCTAGAAGAAGCAAAACTTTACCTTAAGGTAGAAAAACACAGATGAAGATGAGTTTGATTACGCAATTGATTGATACAAGTAAAAAACTCTGTGAAGAAACATTAAGGCAGAATACTTACAGTGAGGTTCTAAGAATGGCAATCCTGTATGGGGTTGCCTATCTTTATGAACACCGTGAAACAGCTAATTATAAAGAGTTAAAACAAATGTTATATCACCTACTATTAGCTGATAGGAAGGATATTTTTTGATGAAAATTGCTCCGTTACGTGACCGTCTTACATTTGAAGTGCGTAAAATTGTGGTTGATGAAATTGGAAATGAATCTTCAGTTTGGAACACAGTTTTTCCAAAAGATGGTGTTCTAGTCGGCCATTGACCTTTAACAGAAAATGAGGGGAGCGTGTCTAAACTCCTTTATAACAAAATCCAATTTACACTAAGGTACGATAAAACGGTACTAAATCTAAGTTCATTAAAAGCTAGGATAAAGTACAGAGATGCCTACTTTACGATAGATTCAATTGATGGTGATAGCGTTCCTAGAGCAATTGATTTATATTGTAGCAACTAAGAAATGACTATGAACAGGATGGAATGGATGAGTTGGAAAAATAATTGATCAAGAGTTGGGTGATTACATTAAAGAGACGACATCTGCAATGCGAGAGGTAGTAGAAGAAAGTAACGAGACAGTGCTGTAGATACTTTAAAGATCTCTTCTCACGAAAAACTGGTGAAGTATGCACGAGGTTGGAAAAAAGCAAGTCAACAAGTGATCAGTCCTACAGGCTTAACAAAAACCATTCATAACCGAGACACCAGGCAACTCATCTCCTAGAAAATGGTCATGCTAGACAAAAATGGTGGGTCGAGTAGAAGGGCAAAAACATATTGAAATCGTTGAAAAAAGTGCCGTTAAGTCACTTGAAGATAGGCTGAGACAAAGATTGTGAGGATTTCATGACATTAAAAGATTTCTATAACATTTTAATAAAAATCAAAGTTGCCAGTAGCTTATCATCATTTTTGAAGAAGGAAGAAGTCCAGCTCCACCATTTATTGTATATCTTGTTAAGGACTCTGAAAATGCTGGAGCTGATAATTGGAGACTATCATAAGACTCTTAATCTTCAAGTGGAACTCTATACCTGTAAAGAAGGACTTAGAAATCGAAACTAAGATGGATGACTTATTTGATAGTCATTCAATTTTTGACAAAGTAGAGACTTATATCTCAACTGAAAAAAACTCTATCAAATTACATATTACATTTCATTAAACGGAGGATAGTTATGACTGAAAAAAATAAAGTTACCTTTGGATTGCAAGATGTTCATTGGGCAGAAGTTACAACTGAAGCTTCAAATGGCGCATTGACTTATGGGACGGTTGAACGATTACGAGGTGCAGCAGAACTAACCTTGGAACCGACTGGTGACAAAGGTTCATACAAGGCAGATAATATCAACTTTTATACTTCGGAATCAAATGATGGTTATGAGGGAACATTGAAGCTCGCTTTATTAACTCAAGAATTTTTAACTCGTGTCTTAGGAGAAAAATTAGACCCAACAACTAAAACAATTTCTGAAATCGCAAATGCTGAAAAGAAGAATTTCGCTCTGATGTTTCGTTTTGAAGGAGATAAGAAAGAAACACTTCATGTTTTGTATTACTGTTACGCATCACGTCCGTCAATGGGATCAAAAACAAAATCTGGTTCAGATATTAATGAGGTTGAGCTAAACTTTACGGCAAGTCCTCGTCCACTTGATAAGGTGGTACGTCGCAAAACGACAGAAGAAACAAGTGATGAGATTCGTCAGAATTGGTTCAAGGAAGTCTTTGAACCTCGTGAATAAAGGAGTTACAGATGAAAGATAGTATTACAATTTCAGGAAAGACCTATGAATTAGCTACTAATGCCTATACACCGATTGCTTATAAAGAACAGTTTGGTAAAGATTATTTTCAGACTTGTTTTCAATGGTGAGTACGCAGTCAATTCTCGATAGATTGAACACCCTAAATGAGGAAGAAAAACTCGAAAACTGGTGACATTGAGTCTATCTATCCTGACCAATTTTGATATGACTTTTTCACAGAATTTTTGGGTATTTGCGAAATCTGCTAATCCAAGAATTAAACCATTCAAAGAATTCTTTTATGGAGATGGAGGAGTTTCAGTCCAAGAAGTAGCAACTATCTTAATGAACATGCTTAATCAAGGGATGAATACAAGAAAAAGCAGATCAAACAGAAACAGCAAGTGAAGAAATCTTTACGGTGAAAAGCTATTTATTTTTGTTGTAGGAAACTGAGTTTATCCATAGACGATTTAAAACATATTTCAATTGGGATGGCTCTTGATTATCAAACTGACTATGTAAACTTGCGGACAAATGAAACAAGCAACACAAGAAAAGCAAATCAAAGTGATTTTGATAATTTTTAATAGAAAGGAGATGTGAACATGGCTCGGAAATATAAAAGGTATCACAATAGAAAGGTGGAGGGTGATACACAACCCTTGCAAAATGCCTTAAAAGGGGTAAATAAACAAGCCGCTGAATCAACTAAAGAATTGAAACAAATTGATAAGGCTCTTAAGTTTGATACAGGAAATGTCACACTCCTTACTCAAAAACAAGAAGTGCTTGCTAAACAAGTTGAAACTACTAAAGAAAAGTTAGCTACCTTAAGACAGGCACAAGCTCAAGTTGAAGCTCAATTTAAGTCAGGTAATATTGGGGCGGAACAATATCGAGCCTTTCAAAGGGAAGTAGAAACTACTCAAACAGTACTGAAAAGTTACGAAAGCAAACTAGAGGGTGTCAATCAAGCCTTATCGGAAAATGGTAATCGAATAGGTAGTACTAAAAGTCAATGGGATAGTTTGAAACAAGAACAAGCTCGTCTAGCTTCTGAGAGTGAAAAATTAACAAGTCAATTTAAATTGCAAGAAAGTGAACTTTCTTCAAATACTAGTGAATCTGAAAAGCTAGCTTTGAGCTCAGAAAAAGTAGTGAAAGTTCCTCCTTACTGAGAAAAACAGATTCAGAATTTGAGAAACAGTTAGAACTAACAAAAATCTCAGTATGGCGAAAATTCGATTGAAGCCAATAAACTGGAACAGACTCTAAATGATACCAAAACGGCCTATAATCATCTTCAAAATGAGATGGAAGAGATGGGCACTAGTTCAACAAGTGCGAAGGATAATCTATCAGAAATCAATCATCTCTTGAAGGGCTGATATCCTAATGGAATTCAGTGATCGTTTAGCAGAATTATCACAAAAAAATTGATTGATTTTGGGAAACAGTCACTTGAAGCTTTTAACAGAAGTTGATGAAGGGATGGATATCATTGTCACCAAAACTGATGCTTCTGGCCAAGCTTTAGAAGAAATGACAACTATCGCAAAGAACCTTGCTACTGAAATTCCAACAGACTTTAATACTGCTGGTAGTGCAGTCGGAGAGTTGAACACACAATTTGGTTTAACCGGTGATAGTTTAAAATCAGCTTCAAGTTATCTCATCCAATTCGCATCCATAAATGGGAGTGATGTTACCTCATCAGCTATTTCAGCTAAGAAAGCTATAGAAGCATACGGCTTACAGGCAACGGATTTGTCTAGTGTTCTTGATACTGTCACCTTTACCAGTCAAGCTACTGGTGTAGGTGTTCAAGATCTGATGGATAAGGTTGTTTCTGGAGCACCACAAATTAAGGCATTAGGGCTTTCATTTGATGAGGGTGTGGCTTTAATGGGGAAATTTGAAAAGGCTGGTGTGGATTCATCAGCCTCTTTATCATCATATCAAAAAGCATCGGTGAAGTATGCGGCATCAGGAAAGACTTTGCAACAAGGTTTATCTGAAACCATCGAAAAAATTAGAAATTCAACTAGCGAAACTGAAAAGTTAACTGTCGCTTCAGATATATTTGGAACTAAGGGTGCTCCACGAATGGTGGATGCCATTAATCGTGGTGCTGTATCTTTTGATGACTTAGCTGAGAACAGCAAAGAGCAGCAGGAACAGTCGGCTCAACTTATGAAGCGACACTAGATCAATTGATAAATTTACAACTGCTCAAAATGAAGCGAAGTTAGCATTAGCTGAAGTTGGGGATGCTATAGCTGTCACTTTTGCACCGATACTAGAGATTTTAGCTGATTTGTTACGTTCAGTTGCAGAGTGGTTCTCTAGTTTATCAACGCCAGTAAAACAATTTATCATTATTGTAGGTAGCCTCATTGCTGGATTAGGATTATTACTCCCTATATTTTTAGCACTTCAGGCAGTGCCTTTAGCAATGGGTGTCACAATTGGTGGCTTAATAGCAGAGTGTAGCACCAGTTATTGCTATAGTCTTAGGAATTATAGCTGTTCTTGCTTTGTTAATTGTAGGAATAAAAGAACTTTGGGAACATAACGAGGGATTTAGAACAGCAGTAACTGATATTTGGAATGCTATTTATTCTTTTATATCTACTATCATTCAAGAAATATCAGACTTTATTTTAAGTATCTGGAGAACACTGACTTCGTGGTGGAGTGAAAACCAAGAATTAATTCTAGCATCCGCAACCACAGTTTGGAATGCAATATCAACAGTTATAACTACCGTTATGTCAATTCTAGAACCCTATATTCAGGCAGCATGGGAAAATATAAAACTGATTATCAGCACAGCTTGGGAAAATCATCAAACAAGTAGTTGAAACAGCAATCAATCTTGTCTTAGGCATTATTAAAAGCAATCATGCAGGGTTATAACAGGAGATTGGTCTGGTGCATGGGAAACAATAAAGGCAGTTATTTCAACAGTATGGGAATCCATCAAGTCAATTGTAAGCTTAGTTCTAAGTACTATTAGTCAACTTATATCAAACACCTGGAATGGGATTAAGAACACAATTAGTAATCTCTTATCAGAAATTAGTAACGTTGTCAGTACAATTTGGAATAGTATCAGTTCAACTATTTCAGGTATTCTAAATGGAATCTCAAGTACAGTGTCCAATGTTTGGAATGGAGTAAAAAATACGATTTCAAATGCAATTAACACTGCCAAAAATGCAGTTTCAACTGCTATAACTGCTATCAAAAATCTCTTTAATTTCAGATTTCAGTGGCCACACATCCCTTTACCTCATTTTAGTGTGTCAGGATCTGCAAACCCTCTGGATTGGTTAAAGGGACAAATTCCTAGAATCGGAATTGAGTGGTATGCAAAGGGGGAATTTTAACAAAACCAACTGCCTTCGGAACAATAGGGAATTCCCTAATGGTAGGAGGAGAAGCAGGAAACGAAGCAGTACTCCTTTAAATGAATCTACTCTTGGGGCAATCGGAAGAGGTATTGCAAGAACGATGGATTTAAGAATGCCAGACATCAACATTTCGATTACTGGAAATATTATCCGAGAACAGGCAGATATTGAAAAAATAGCAAATGAAGTAGCAAGTCGAATTGCAGAAGAATTAGCACGTCAAAAACAATTGAGAGGAGCCACTATATGATTAAAAAGAAACGAGTTAGTCATAGATGGAATTGGAACTTCTAGTTTTTCCTTTTAAGGTGATTGTCCACGAATCGCCTTCTGTTATCCTAGCGGAGAGTAAGACGAGTTTATTAGAACATAAAGGAATGAGTGGGGCTCTTTCGCAAACAAATCGGCACCGAGATTTGATTGAAAAATCATATACGATTTACATTGTTAAGCCCTCAGAAGAACAACTCCATCAATTTATGGGTCTATTTATCAAGGAGCAGTTTTGGCTTGAGAGTGAACGGATGAAAACCACACGTCTTTGGTGTTACCGAGTAAAATGTACTGAGGTCAAACAAGAGAGAGATGGTGTATATGCGACGAAAGCTACCTTTATTTGTCATCCTACAAAGTTCTTTAAATCAATGGATAGACAAACTTTGACATCAAACGGTGTACTTAGAGTTCAAGGGACGTCTCTAGCGTTCCCCAAAAAATAACGATAATGGGGGAATTCGGCAACTGAGACTCAGTTTACGATTGGAGATCAGGTTATTAAAATTGAAAAAGTTACAGAACCTCTTGTGATGGTAAACGAACCAAATAGTCCAAGTTTTCTAACGGTTAGCAAAAAGAACATCAAATGGTCTGGTGATTTTATCACTATTGATCCGAGTGCTAAAAAAGAAGTCGGTGTTGTTCTTGGTAGAGGTATTACTTCATTAAGCTTTGAAACGAATTGGGGGTGGGCTTAAATGTTATTTCTGTTGAATAAAGATATCAGAACTTCAAAGTGGAATGGATTACCTCTTCATGAAACTAGCTCTGCTATTGTAAAAGAAACCCTGAATGGTGATTTCACCTTATCAATTCGCTATCCAATTACCGATTCTGGTATCTATAAACAAATCAAAGAGGATATGCTTATCAAGGCTCCAGTACCTGTCTTAGGATTTCAGTTATTTCGTATCAAAAAGCCAATTGAAAATGATGATAGTTTGGATATAACCGCCTACCACATTTCAGATGATATTATGCAGCGGTCTATTGAACCAATGAGTGTTGTTAATCTCACTTGTGGTATGGCCTTATCTCAAATGGTACAAAATACTAAGACTAATCTTGGTGATTTTTCATTCATGAGTGATATTACAGATCGCCGTACTTTCAATACAGATGAGGTAAAAACACTCTATTCCGTCTTAATGGATGGTGCCCATTCTATCATAGGAACTTGGGAAGGGGACTTGATTCGTGACAATTTGGCTCTGACAATCAAGAAGAATAGAGGTGAAAATAGGGGTGTTGTCATAACAACACATAAGAATCTAAAGTCTTACAAGAGAACCAAATCAACTCAATCAATCATTACTCGTATTCATGCAAAATCAACATTTAAACCAGATGGTAAGATAAAGACCAGACAATTAAAATTACTGTCGATAGTCCTCTAATCACTTTCTATCCATATATCAATGAAAAAGAGTACGAAAATAATACTCTTAAAAGCATTGAGGAGTTAAGGAAGTGGGCTGAGGCTAAGTTTAAGAATGAAGGAATTGATAAGTTATCGGATGCTATTACGATTGAAGCCTATGAACTTGATGGGCAGGTTGTACATTTAGGGGATACTGTATATATCAAGAGTTTGAAACATGAGATTGATATTCCAAAAAAGGCAGTCGCTTATGAATTTGACGCACTGACACAAGAATATATCTCGATTACTTTTGATGATAAACCAATGGTAGGTGGTTCAACTTCAAATAGTGGAATTTCAACTGTCGCAAATGCAATTTTAGACTCTGGTGTCACATTACAAGAAGTCGCAATTGAAAAAGCTTTGAGAAATGCGAATGCAGCCTTTGATGCCGAATTCACTAAACAAAAAGAATCAATTTTTGATGATATTGAAAAAGTCAAAGCTAGTGCAGAAGTCTACGCAGATGGTATTCGTCAAGATATTGAAGGGAAGATCGCTGATGTTGATTCTAAAGTTCTATCTAATGAATCACTTAATGAAAATAGATACAACGATGTGTTGGCTAAAGCAAATAGTAGTAGAGATTTAGCAAATCATGCCTTAGATGTTAGTAGAGAAGTTAAAGAGACTACTAATAATGTTAACAGATACCTTAAATTATAAAAAAAGAAGCTATTGCAGAAGCAAATCGTTTAGTTGAACTCAGCAAGAATAGCTTATTGAATCAAATTACAACAGTAGAATCTTCAATTGATAAGCTTAATGGTGTTATTACTAACAAGGTTTCAAAGACAGACTTTGATGCTATCAAAAATACCGTAGAACAACAACGAACAGAAATATCACAAGCTAAGGATAAAATAAATCTAAAAGCTGAAAAGACCTATGTAGAAAATATTAAACAAACAGCTAATGAAGCACTGCAAAGAATATCAGAGAACGCATTAGCAATATCTAAAACTAAAGCTGATTTACAAGTTGCTGCAGATGCTATAAAGACTAAAGTATCACAAACAGATTTTAATCAAACGACAAATCGACTTGCTAGTACTGAAACAACAATTACAATCCAAGCAGGTGAAATAGCCAAACGATTGACCAGTAGTCAGGTAGAAACTGTAATCAATTTAAAAGGATTTCAAACTAAATCAGATGTTGATAAAAATATTTTAGATAGAGGTTATGTAACGAACTCTAGCGTGCAAAACTTAGTTAGAGAAACATCTAATAGTTTCACTCGGACTATTAGTGAAACTAAAGCTTTAATTCCAACTAGTGTTTCTCATCGAAACTTAGCATCTGGTTCAAGTGATAGTTGGACTTCATACAAAAGAAATAAACTCGAAACTTAATTGGATTCAAACATTAGGAAAAATTCCTTTTATGGTGATTCGACTGGCATTTATTCAGGGACAAAAATCAATCTATTTGTTTATATTTCTGTCGATAATGTTATATTAGATTCAACTATTACTCCTAGAATTATCTTACAAGGTCCAGGCTATAAAAAATCAGATAATAGTGCTGTATGGAGTGTTCATTCTAATCCCTTTCATACCTCTTGGTCTACTACATTAAAGACTGGTACAAACTACCATCTTATTAAAATTTCTCGAATCGTAACAGATGAGATGTTCAATAATTTTAAAAACTTTGAATTACAATTTCGTATTGATGGAGCAAGTTCAGGTAAGTTTCATTGGAGAGCTTTTAATGATTACTACTGGAGATATCTTTTCCAAATTATTGGACTAAACCTATAGAAGATTTAACAACTGTAACAGCTTTTAACGAAGTAAAAGATACTCTAGGTAGTCACACAAGAACTATTAGTGAACAAGGCAAAACAATTAGTCAGGTTGTACAAACATCCGAAGGACTGATTACAAGAGTCAGTGATTTAATTGATAACCAAAACTTAGTATACGATCCAACCAATTTTAGTAAATATAAAGAACGTGAACCGAATTCGAATTTAGTTATGACTGGAACTAATGAATACAAGTTGCTAAGAATTGCACAAAGTGGCAGGACAACAAATGGTTGGCGTGGTTTCCAAATGCCTCTTCATAGTCAAAAATTTGTTGCTGGTGAGAAACTTTCTTATAGGGTCAATTTATGGATAGATGTACTACCTGATGGAAAAGTTGGTTTTGAAATCAAATCAGGTAACTCAATAGGAGGTTTCACCATCAGTCCGACTAGAACGGGCGCAGCTCAAATTTTTACAGGAACTTTTACGATAAATAAAACCGTGACAAAAACAGATGATTTTGGGCTTCATATTTGGCTAGAAAAGAATGGCACTGTGGCAGTTGGCCAAATTTCAATTGTTCGAGGTAGTCAGCCACCTAAAAACTTTGTAGATAGTACATCCTTTCAACAAATTGCAACAGAAAGTCTTGTTCAGCAACATCAAGGTTCCTATTCGATTCAAAATTTAACTAATGCAGGCTCTTTAATTTCAGGTATTAATTTAGGTGCAAATGGAATCAATCGAATCATTGGCAAGGCAACTCATATTACTGGAGATACTTTAATTGATAGAGCAGTCATTAAATCAGGAATGATTGATAAATTAAAGACATCAAACTTTGAATCTGGGTCTGTAACTACTATGGTATTAGCATCAAATTCAGTAACTGCAGATAAAATCGTCGTGGATCAAGCGTTTTTTAATAAGTTAGTTGCAAATGAAGCTTATTTACGACAGCTGTTTGCAAAGAATGCTTTTATCAATAGTGTACAAAGTGTTAGGATTGATGCTAGTCAAATAAAGTCAGGCTTACTAAGTGGTGACAGAATTCAGGGTGGCACAATAACTGGAACCACAATTTCTGGTGGATTATTAACTGGAGAAACAAAAATTAAGTTAGGTGCTTATGGTTCATTTGACGCTATCAACGGTGGATTACAGATTAATGTTCCTCGTCAGTTTAATTCTAAAGATGGTTTAGGCGTACAATTTATAGGTTCTTATGGCCGAGGGGACAATGTTCCTTACGGCTTATTTATTTACAAAGATTCAGATTTTACTACTGGAAACACTGCAAGTGATAGTGATGATTTTCTATTGACGGTCGAAGGATACATTAAGGCAAAAGGAATTGGCTGGTTAAAGTACGGCAAAAGCAGCATTAATGGCTCAACTACAGGAACTATTAGTTATTGGAATTCTAATAATGTATCTCTAGACTTTGGTGGATCAGGAAATGATATTTACTACTCATATAACGGAAAGGCTTATAGCTTATGGCAAATTGTTAACCAACATTTTTCTGATAAAAACTTAAAAGAGAATATAGGCTTATCTAACTATAAAGCACTCGATTTTATCAAAAGATTTCAATTTAAAGAATATGACTGGAAGAAAATAGGGAATCGTATTCAAAAGGCTCATACCAAAATTGGACTCATCGCTCAAGATGTTCAACAAATTGACTCGTCACTTGTGTATGAAAATGGTGGTTTTCTGAATCTTGATAATACAAGATTAACGAATATCGCTTTAAAAGGAATTCAAGAGTTAATACTTGATATTCGAAAATTAAATAAACGATTGGAGATGTTAGAAGATGAACACAGATTTAATCCATCAATTAGCAATGGAGTCGTTGACTAAGAAACTAGCACAAACCGAAGGTCAAGCAGCACAAAATGAGGCTCTTTATTTGGTTGTTGCAAGCGAATTGCAGTTAATGAAAGATGTATTAGAATACGACTCAGACCTAAAAGACTTATTTGAGGAAGTAAAAACTAAAAGAGAGAAAGGAGAAAGTTAATGGCATTAGAAATTACTAAAACAACACGTTTGGTTGGAAATTTGAAGATTGGTGATGAAGTAGTTAAGCAGTATACTGTTGATGTTGATGAACATGGTGTTTCTACAGTATCTGAGTTTCTCTATCATTCAGAGCTCTATGCGGAGCATCGTCTCGAAATGAGAAACCAAGAAAAATTGTTCCGAGATAAACGATATGAATTAGAAGATGCTGTTTTAGCTGAAATTGAGTCAAATAAAAAAGAACTATAGGGAGTATTAAAAATGGATATTGAATTGTTTAATTTTTTAAGAAAGCTCATCGAAACAGAAGATGGGCTTATTTTGTATGCGTTAGCGTTAATTGTCATCATGGAAATTGTAGACTTTGCATCAGGCACATTTGCTGCAATTGTAAATCCTGATGTTGAGTATAAGAGTAGAATTGGAATCAATGGATTAATTCGAAAAGTCTTAGGGATTTTTATGTTAATGTTATTGATTCCGATGTCTGTTTTGTTGCCTGAAAAAAACTGGATTTATGTTTCTGTATTCGATTTATATCGGATACCTAGTTTTACTTTTCCAATCACTAATTGAGAACTATCAAAAAGTAAAAGGGAATATTTTGCTTTTTAAACCAATTTTAAAAAGCTTTTGAACATCTAACTGAAGAAAAAGTCTAACGATGATAAGGAGGATAATCATGGAAATTGATAAAAAGTAGATTACGAACAAATCTTCCTCAAATTGGGGAACAACCCTATCGACAGGTTCATGCTCACTCAACAGGAAATCCTAACTCTACGGCACAAAATGAAGCGGATTACCATATGCGTCGTCCAGTTGAGTCAGGATTCTTCTCTCATGTGGTAGGGAATGGTCGTATCATGCAAACTTGGTTAGTAGACCGAGGATGCTTATGATGTTGGTGGCGGATGGAATGTTGAAGGTTACGCTCAAGTTGAACTAATAGAAAGTCATGAATCTAAAGAAGAATTCATGAGAGATTATCGACTTTATGTCAAGCTATTACGTGAGTTAGCTGACGAGGCTGGAATCCCTAAAACTCTAGATTCTAGTAGTCTTGCTGGGATTAAAACTCATCAATTTTGTACTTACAACCAACCAAATAATGGAAGTGATCATGTAGATCCTATCCATACCTTTCGCAAAATGGGGCATTAGTAGAGAACAGTTTAAGAAAAGATATTGAATCTGGTCTAACTGAAGGAAACTGGAAACGAAACGAAGTTGGTTGGTGGTGGGAAGAAGCAGATGGCTCTTATCCAAAATCTCAATGGAAAAATATCAAAGGAGAATGGTTCTACTTTGATAATAGAGGCTACTGTTTCATCAATAAATGGTTCAATGATGGCAAGGATTGGTTTTATTTAGATAAGCGTGGTGCCATGGTTACTGGTTGGATGCATATCGATCATCGTTGGTACTATTTTTAAGTCGGATGGTAGAATGGCTAAAGGTTGGGTAAAAATATCGTGAAACTTGGTATTACTTGGATGAAAAAAGATGGGGATATGAAATCTAAGCAATTTATTAAATCAGGAAACGGATGGTACTATCTCAAGTCTGATGGTTCGTTATCAGTAAAACCAGAATTTACGATTGAACCTGATGGTTTGATTACTACTAACTAAGAGTTTGTAGATACTACTCTTAAAATAAATCTTTAAACAAAATAAACCACCGAAGTTGGTGGCTCATGTGGTATAATATCTATTGTAGAAAAGTGAAGACGGTGGCTCCTTATACCGAAAGAGAGGTGATGCCTATGGGTAATTCATCAAAATCTGACGGAAAGGAGGAGCGTGTTTGAGCTCATTTGAAGTCGTTCAAACCATCTTTGGCTTTGGTACTTTTACCATTGCTTTGATTGGTTTGTGCTATAAAATCTTCAAGGACGATGACAAAAAGAAATAACCCGTCCCCACTTTTGACCGAGTTGTTGGACGAGTTATAGTCTGATAATAGAGAGTCACCGTCTTTTTAACGGTTCTACATGGAGCTGAGTTGGCGCTCAGCTCTTTTTCTACGTTTATTATAACATATTGCGATTAAATTTCAAATAAAAAAATCTAAGCCTGGTGAAATACATCAGGCTTTTTCTTTTTGATTTTTCTTAAAACCGGAAAAACTATCTTGAAATTACCTATTAAGGTAAGAGGGATATATAGACATTTTATTAAAGAACAGGGTTGCTGATTACTTGACTAATATTGCGTTTAGAGGGATACATAGTGTGTAAAAACTTCTTGTAGGAGGAAAAATGAATATAAGAAAAAAATTGAAGCAAAGAATAACAATAGAAAAAGAGAATTTGTGCATATGTTCGAGTTTCTACAACCAACGGAAGTCAACTTGATTCACTAGAGAATCAAAAAGTCTATTTTGAAAAAGTTGTATGCTGAACGTGATGATGTTGAGTTTTTAGGGTGTTTTTGTGACAAAGGGATTTCAGGGTTCAAAGTATGATAGACCTGATTTTTCAAACTATGCTAGATGCTTGTAGAAAAAGGACAAATTGACGTTATCCATACTAAGTCAATATCAAGGTTTGCAAGAGATCTCATCAATGTTCTTGAAATAAGTCGAGAATTAAAAACTCTTGGTATTGATATCTTTTTTGAAGAGCAGAATATCCACACTTTATCAAATGAAGGTGAAGTTATCTTGACTGTGTTAGCAAGTTTGGCTGAGGAAGAGTTACAAAGCATGAGCGGAAACCAACGATGGAGTTTTCGTAGAAAGTTCCAGAAAGGAGAATTACTCATTAATGCTAAACGGTTTTTAGGGTATGATTTAAACGAAAAAGGTGAACTTGTTATAAACAAAGCAGAAGCGCAAATAGTAAGAAACATCTTTTATAGTTATTTAGAAGGAATGGGTACACATAGGGATTGCTAAAAAACTTAACGAGGGCAAGGTTCCAACTGTAACAGGAAAGAAATGGTATGACAGCACAATTCGTAATATCTTAAAAAACGAAAAATACAAAGGCTCTTTACTACTTCAAAAATACTTTCATGACGGTGTAAACGGTCCAAAGAAATTAAATCAAGGACAGGTTGAACAATACTATATCGAAGATAATCATGAAGGAATTGTATCTAAGGAAATATGGGAGAAGGTTCAGGTAAAAATGAAAAGCCGTTCTCGAATTCAAGGTACAAATAAAACCTATAAATTTTCCAGAATGTTAAAATGCCAATATTGTGGTTCAACATTAAAAAAGACAGGTATCTTATAAGAAAAAGATTGTTTGGTGTTGTTCCAAATATATCAAAGAAGGAAAAATTCATGTAAAAGGTATGAGAGTCCCTGAAATGGATATTGAAGATTGGAAACTTAGTTCACCAGTAATTGTGTTAGAAAGGATTGAAGATGGAGAAAAACATTACAGTTATACCGGCCAAAAAACTTCAGCAAACAGTCAGATCTCAAACTCAGAAAAAGGTCAAGGTAGCCGCTTATTGTCGAGTGTCTACAGACCAAGACGAACAGCTATCAAGTTATGAGAATCAGGTTAATTATTACCGTGAATACATCTTAAAACATGAAGATTATGAGTTAGTAGACATCTATGCGGATGAAGGGATCTCCGCAACTAATACAAAAAAACGTGATGCTTTCAACCGACTAATACAAGATTGTAGAGATGGTAAGGTGGATAGAATTTTAGTTAAATCTATTAGTAGATTTGCCAGAAATACATTGGACTGCATCAAATATGTGAGAGAACTGAAAGAACTAGGTATTGGAGTAACTTTTGAAAGAGAATATTGATAGCCTAGATTCAAAAGGAGAAGTACTACTTACCATTCTATCATCACTCGCACAGGATGAATCAAGATCCATTTCAGAAAACTCAACTTGGGGAATTCGTAAGAAATTTGAGCGTGGTGTAGTTCAGGTAAATACTACAAACTTTATGGGATATGACAAAGATGAAAAAGGAAATCTCATTATAAACCATGAACAAGCTAATGTCGTAAGGTATATATTTGATAGATTTCTAGAAGGATACAGTCCAGAATTTATTTCCAAAGAGTTAAGAGAACAGGAAATACCAGGTTGCACAGGTAAAGCAAAGTGGTGCCCAAGTGCTATATGGAAAATGCTTCAAAATGAAAAATACAAGGGGATGCTTTGCTTCAGAAAACCTATACTGTTGATTTCCTGACGAAGAAAAGAATTGATAATGATGGACAAGTTAATCAATACTATATCGAGAACAATCATGAACCAATCTTAGATAGAGAAAAGTGGGAGATTGTTCAGTTAGAAATAGCAAGAAGAAAGAAATTTAGAGAACAACATAAGCTCCAATTTTATATTATGCAGAAAGAAAACAATCCCTTTACAACAAAAGTATTTTGCGCAGAATGTGGTTCAGCATTTGGTAGAAAAAATTGGACTACAAGTCGAGGTAAACGTAAGGTATTGCAGTGTAATAATCGATATAGGATTAAAGGACAGATTGGCTGCCAGAATAACCATATTGATGAAGAAACGTTAGAGAAAGCCGTAGTAATGGCTGTAGAACTGCTAAGTGAGAATGTTTACTTGTTGCACGGAAAGTGGAACAAAGTCCTAGAAGAAAATCGTCCGCTAGAAAAGCACTATAGCTTGAAGTTGGCTGAAATGATAAACAAGCCCTTGTGGGAATTTGATTCTCATGAGATGTGTCAGGTATTGGATAATATTATAATTGCAGAGAATGGGCAGATAACTATCAGATTCTTAGAGGGAACTGAGGTAGATTTATAGAGTAGACAAAAGGTTATAATGATAGTGGGTAACCATTGTGGTTATAGCCTTTTTTTGCATTTTTGTGATAGAATATATAATATTAGAGATACTTGGATTGGCGATGAGTTTGATAGACTTACAAGAAGATAATATCAGAGCAAATGAAGAAATTCAAAACATCTGTGATTTGTTTGCTAATGATCCGAATGTAATAGTTTTTCCTATTCATGGATGTTCTACTACGGTGCTTTCGTTTAATGTCGTGGAGGTAGAATAACATGATATTACGGGAAGAAAAATACGAATTGGATGGAAAAGAATATTGCTTCGCAGCGCAAACGAAAATGCTGATGATGCCAATATGCTGATTGACTATCTGAAAACTGTTACCGGAGAAACGAGATTTTTGATGTGTGAGTCGGATGAGGTTAAGTACACTACTGAAGGGGAGCTTAGTTTCATCAAGGAACACAATGAATCAGAAAATGGCTTGTTGATACTCGCGTTTGTAGATGGAGAGTATGCGGGAAACTGTTCCTTTGAAGGGAAAACAAGCAGCCGTAGAGCAAAACACCGTGCCGGGATAGGAATTGCATTATTTCAGAAATACACAGGCTTTGGATTGGGAAGACCGTTGTTGGAAATCTTACTCCGAAAAATAAAGGAGCAGGGGTATGAACAGGCTGAGTTGACTGTGGTAGAAGGGAATGACAGAGCTTATCATCTTTATGAAAGCCTTGGATTCAAAGAGTGCGGTCGTGTACCGAATGCAAATAAATATGATGATGGGACTTATAGCGATGACATACTTATGGTTCTATCTTTAAGGGATGAAGGACGAAATGAGAATTTGACATGAAAATCATTGATTTTTATGCCAGTGATGACCAAAATCACTGGCTTTCCGAAATAAATAAGAGTGACTGGAGAGCAGGTAAATATCTGTATGAACTGCTTCGTGATCAGAAACTGAAGGAGCTGTGCGGCGAATCGACCAAAGCGCTCCTTCTTATTGATGGCGACAAATTGATTTCCTTCTGTACATACGCGGAACAGGATGATGTACGGGAGCCGTCACTGACACCTTTGGTCGGTTTTGTGTATACTTTTCCGGAGTATAGAGGAAAACGACGTGTTGGGAAATTGCTGGAATATGTTTATATGCTTGCAAAGAATGATAGACATAAGCATATCTACATCTCTACGGGCGAAACAGGGCTCTATGAGAAGTACGGATATCAATTCTGGAAGATCATGAAGGATGCCCACGGAGAAGATAGTCGTGTGTATAAAACGGATATTGTCTCAATGGATTACAGTGATGTACTTGGAAGCACAGTGAGCGGAACGATTGACAGGCCACTGGGAAGTGCACATCCAAGACATCCGGAGATGATATATCCCATCAATTATGGCTATGTTGATGGAGTATTTGCCGAGGATGGGGCTGAGCAGGATGTGTATGTATTTGGGACGGATCAGCCACTGGAATCATATACTGGTAAGGTCATTGCTGTATATCATCGCCTGAATGATAACGAAGATAAGTGGATCGTTAGCTTAAGCGGAGAAACGATTCAGACAGAGGATATTCTGGAGGCCATCAGTTTTCAGGAACAGTATTTTATGGGAGAATTATACACACTATGATCGATATTTCTAAGCTTAGCAAGAGGTATTCGGTCCGCATTTTGGAAGAAGCGGATATAGAGATGCTTGTTGAGATTTGCAAGCAGAATACAGTTTTTTATGAGTATACCGAAGCACGACCAACCAAGGAGAATATTCTTGATGAGGCGGTAAGTTTGCTAGTCAAGGAGTAAAACGACGAAGATTAGCATTTACTTCCGCCCATGCGATAGCTGTCCGTGATTGACAAGTGCTAGCACGCAGACAGAACGGAGATAGCGAACCGCTGAGTGTGTCGCTCTGCTCGTAAAAGCTTAGAAACCTTTGAACGAAAGGGATAATGAAAGCCTTGATTGCAAGGCTTTTTGCTTTATGGTGGGTAAGTATCAGAGTGAGAAAATTTTTGGAATGAGTAGAAGTGATAGCTAGAAATTATCAGTTTCTATTTCCATTTACCCTGTGGGTACGTGTTTGTTTCCATTGACAAGGAGTTTGTGGGAATAGAAATGTACCCACCTTGTTTGAATCAAGTGAAGTGTAGTTGAAGGAAATCTGTTGAAAGCAATACTCATTTTTACCGAATAAGTAATAATTTAGGCAACTTCAAATCGATTAAAAAACTATTTTAAAGGTTAAGAGTAGACAAAAATTGTCCACTCTTTTTTTGCAAACTCAATTTATCAATAAATGAAATGAGGAATGTAAAATGAAATATTTTGAGGTTGAGTTAGAAAATCCTGATGAATTTTTAAAACTACAAACAGAAGATTTTGTGAAAGCTAATCGCTTGCTACTAAGGAAGATAATCCAGAGCGTTACAGTCTATGAAGAAAACTTCGTCATATCCTTTAAATCTGGCATCGAATTGGAAGTATGAGTCTCATTCCATAACTTTTTATATTGAACATATCATCTTGTTGTGTTATACTATAAATTGATATAAACAAAGATGTAGGAGGAACCGAAACTATGACAGCCTCAATGCGTTTAAGATAAGCTGGCAATAAAAAAAGCAGAATCTATACCCGATGATAGGCTTTTTTGTTGTGCTTATTTATACGATATTGAGCATTCATTAGTTACGGTGAGGATATTGGTTATTTAACTATACCTTTATTTAACTATGTCTTTAATATGAATGTTTCCAAATTGTATGTATGCAGACCAAAAAGCCACATTGTAGGGGTTTGGCCTGCATTTTTATTGCCTAGAATGCTATTCAAAAATAGAAATTCAAGCAAAATATTATGCAGGAGATAATATAAATGGAAAAAAATACAACAATTGGAAACGAAAAATTTTTATGCAATATGGGCAGGGCAAGCAGTATCATTAATCACTAGTGCCATCCTGCAAATGGCGATTATTTTTTTACCTTACAGAAAAAAACAGGATCTGCGATGGTCTTGTCTATGGCTTCATTAGTAGGTTTTTACCCTATGCGATTTTTGGGACCTGCCATTGGTGTGCTAGTGGATCGTCATGATAGGAAGAAGATAATGATTGGTGCCGATTTAATTATCGCAGTAGCTGGTGCAGTGCTTGCTATTGTTGCATTCTGTATGGAGCTACCTGTCTGGATGATTATGATAGTATTGTTTATCCGTAGCATTGGAACAGCTTTTCATACCCCAGCACTCAATGCGGTTACACCACTTTTTAGTACCAGAAGAACAGCTAACGAAATGCGCAGGCTATAGTCAGTCTTTGCAGTCTATAAGCTATATTGTTAGTCCGGCAGTTGCAGCACTCTTATACTCCGTTTGGGATTTAAATGCTATTATTGCCATCGACGTATTGGGTGCTGTGATTGCATCTATTACGGTAGCAATTGTACGTATACCCTAAGCTGGGTAATCAAGTGCAAAGTTTAGAACCAAATTTCATAAGGGAGATGAAAGAAGGAGTTGTGGTTCTGAGACAAAAACAAAGGATTGTTTGCCTTATTACTCTTAGGAACACTATATACTTTTTGTTTATATGCCAATCAATGCACTATTTCCTTTAATAAGCATGGAACACTTTAATGGAACGCCTGTGCATATTTCTATTACGGAAATTTCCTTTGCATTTGGGATGCTAGCAGGAGGCTTATTATTAGGAAGATTAGGGGGCTTCGAAAAAGCATGTATTACTAATAACAAGTTCATTTTTATAATGGGGACCAGTTTAGCTGTTTCGGGAATACTTCCTCCAAATGGATTTGTAATATTCGTAGTTTGCTGTGCAATAATGGGGCTTTCGGTGCCATTTTATAGCGGTGTGCAAACAGCTCTTTTTCAGGAGAAAATTAAGCCTGAATATTTAGGACGTGTATTTTCTTTGATCGGAAGTATCATGTCACTTGCTATGCCAATTGGGTTAATTCTTTCTGGATTCTTTGCTGATAAAATCGGTGTAAATCATTGGTTTTTACTATCAGGTATTTTAATTATTGGCATTGCTATAGTTTGCCAAATGATAACTGAGGTTAGAAAATTAGATTTAAAAATAAACAATATTGGAGGAATATTTATGTATCTTATTTTCATAACTCTTCCTGCTAAAATCGCAGGGTTTTTCCCTGCATACAAGCAAATGAAAAGCATGCGATTATAGACAGGAGGAAATGTTATGGAATTAATATTAAAAAGCAAAAAGACATTCGTGTGGAATTCAAAGGACGCGATGTTTTAGATATAAATGAATTAGAAGTATATGATTATGACCGTATTGGTTTAGTAGGAGCAAATGGTGCTGGAAAAAGCACTTTACTCAGGGTACTTTTAGGAGAATTAACTCCCCCAGGATGTAAAATGAATCGTCTGGGTGAACTTGCCTATATTCCCCAGTTGGACGAAGTAACTCTGCAGGAGGAAAAAGATTTTGCACTTGTAGGCAAGCTAGGTGTTGAGCAATTAAATATACAGACTATGAGCGGTGGTGAAGAAACAAGGCTTAAAATAGCACAGGCCTTATCGGCACAGGTTCATGGTATTTTAGCGGATGAACCTACGAGCCATTTAGACCGTGAAGGAATTGATTTTCTAATAGGACAGCTAAAATATTTTACAGGTGCACTGTTAGTTATTAGCCATGACCGCTATTTTCTTGATGAAATAGTAGATAAAATATGGGAACTGAAAGATGGCAAAATCACTGAGTATTGGGGAAACTATTCTGATTATCTTCGTCAGAAAGAGGAAGAACGTAAGAGCCAAGCTGCAGAATACGAACAATTTATTGCGGAACGTGCCCGATTGGAAAAGGGCTGCGGAGGAAAAAGCGAAAACAGGCTCGTAAAAATAGAACAGAAGGCAAAAGGTTCTTCAAAAGAAAAAGTACTGAAGACGGAGGGCGTTTAGCTCATCAAAAATCAATAGGAAGTAAGGAAAAAAAGATGTATAATGCTGCTAAAACCCTAGAGCACAGGATTGCGGCCTTAGGAAAAGTAGAAGCTCCGGAAGGCATTCGCAGAATTCGTTTCAGGCAAAGTAAAGCATTGGAGCTCCATAATCCATACCCTATAGTCGGTGCAGAAATTAATAAAGTATTTGGGGATAAGGCTCTGTTTGAAAAATGCATCTTTTCAAATTCCGTTAGGAGCAAAAGTGGCGTTAACTGGTGGTAATGGAATCGGAAAAACAACTTTAATCCAAATGATCTTAAACCATGAAGAAGGAATTTCTATTTCGCCTAAGGCAAAAATAGGTTACTTTGCACAGAATGGTTACAAGTACAACAGTAATCAGAATGTTATGGAGTTTATGCAGAAGGATTGTGACTACAATATATCAGAAATTCGTTCAGTGCTAGCATCTATGGGGTTCAAACAGAACGATATTGGAAAAAGTTTATCTGTTTTAAGCGGTGGAGAAATTATAAAATTGTTGCTTGCTAAAATGCTCATGGGTAGATATAACATCCTAATAATGGATGAACCCAGTAACTTCCTTGACATACCAAGTTTAGAGGCTTTTGGAAATACTAATGAAGGAGTACACTGAACTATCGTGTTTATCACCCACGATAAACGATTACTCGAAAATGTAGCAGATGTAGTTTATGAAATTAGAGATAAGAAAATAAATCTGAAACATTAAATTTAAGGTAGTCGCTGGTCAGTATAGTCTGTTCTGGTTGGCGACTCCATTGTTAAAGAGTATAAAGACTTTTAGATTTTTATGAATATTAAAAAAATAGGAACAGTCAATTGAACTGCTCCTATTTTTTTCTGCTAAACATATTGTAGTTTTCTTATATGTATAATGATAGATTAGCGGATTCTCATCTACGGTACTTACTTCAAATATGAAGAAGTGATCGCGGTTATCTCTGGACTTTTCCTTATTGAGGACAAAGTAATTCTTACGTGAAGTCGCCATTGTTTTTTTAGGATATCATCAGTTAGGAAGGTCAATGGAATATTCATGTTAGAGTAGCGGTAGAAGTCACGTTCAAAAATCTTGGTAGCTCTCGCTATAATAGTCCATTTGTAGGTGATTACGCTGAAACTCAAGCTGATTCATAGAGCACCTCCTCGACAAGTTCAATACTAATAATGTCTTTTTAATTTCAAATTGATGTGACCTGTTGTAGTTTTTTTATCAAAATGAAATCTTTGGTCAGACTTGGTATTGTTCCAGTGTAGGAAACACGCTTGTTTTTTTCAATCACTTGAATGCGTGTGCGTAGCTGCCCGGCGTATACTTGACTGAGGAGTAATAATTTCTTCTCTAGTGATAAGTCAGACATGTACGTTACTTTGTTTGTATCATCAGAGAGTGCTGATGCATGTTCAGATAGGAAAAAGCCCATCCATTTTTGCATCTTTGTATCCTGGTACTCTCTTGCTGATTGAAATGGTAAATATGAACGGTCAATCATATCAAATCCTTTCTATGCAGAGGCAAGGGTATTTTTATCAAATTGAATCGTAAAACCTGAATTCCCCCACCTGTGTAACATTCTTTAAAGCGATTGATTACCTCAGTATAGATTATCACAGATGAGCTTGTTGGCTTAATGCTAAATGTAAATTCCAATGGTAATCGGTTTTCAGATTTAGCATGTACTAGTCGTATCGATATTTCAGTTGTTTTGAGTTTTTCTCTGACGAAGTTTTTGAAGTTGCTGTTTCAACGATTCCATGTAAAAAAATCTTTTCAAGCATTTCAATATCATTACATCCTTTGCTACGGATTTCTGAAAATTGTACTGTATTTTTTTCTTGTTTCATTTTAATCCCTCCAATCCACCCGCGGAATGACCACCGATAAGTTTACTGCGTTCAATATTTCTGGAACCTTCAGTTAGGACGGTTCCTTTTTGTATGGCTAAAAAAACCAAACTGTTCTCTGACAACATCAATAGCTGTCTGAAGTCTATTATCTTTTTTTCAATTTGTTCTACATCATCAAAGAGTGATAGTAGAGTATAGCTTTCATCTACGAAGCCACTATAAGATACACCAATTTGTCTCACTGCACCAGAGGTGTATTTTTTCGGAATAATACAAGTACATGACTCACCATTGTTTTGGGGAGATTTGCGGGTTCAATTTTATTCTGAGCATTTATAGATTTTTTCATCTCAGTCCTAGAATAGCCAATATGAATAGAAACGACAGTAGTCAATACTAGGGCTACTGTTCCGTTCCACAGTATCATTTAAAAATCATTTTCACACCCTTTCGTCTATTAGTATAGAAGAAAGCTCTCAGCACATGTTGAGGCGGTATCACTGCTTGTACGATCTGAGACAGTCGAAAAGTAGAAGGGGATGGTATTGGTATCAATCAATGAGTAACAAAGTAACAGCATGATTCGAAACATTTGCTTGTAATTTGCGGAGGAACATCAATATGGATGGAATGACAAAAGATTCTATAAAAACGGCTAAACTAATGAAACAATTATGGCCCCAATTGACCGATAAAGAAGCTATTGATGAAGTAAAAAAATATACGAATGGCAAAAATACTGCAATCTTTACTGAAGTTGAAGCTGACACAATTGTAGGTCTAGCACTATGTTCACTCAGATTTGATTATGTTGAAGGTTGTAAATATAGTCCTGTTGGATTCTTAGAAGGGATTATTGTCGACGAGGAATATCGTTTAAAGGATATTGCTAAAAATCTCTGTACAAAATGTGAGGAATGGGCGAAAAATAAAGGATGTAAGGAATTTGCAAGTGACTGTACTTTAACGAATACGGATTCTATAAGATTTCATCTCAATATTGGATTTCAGGAGGCAAATAGAATTATTCATTTTAAGAAGAAATTATAATTTCGAAACGTGAATAAACTTGTTTAAACTTTATGTATCTTTAGAAAGTGTGAAAGATTGGACGAACAAATTTTTTTGATGGGTGGAAATCCGCCGATAGAGAACCATACGATTGTTAATAAAATTGTGTCATCAAGGAAGATCGAAAGAATTGTCATTTTTACAGTTTATCGAGAAAAATTGGGAACCGTATATGAAAAAGTACACGGAAATTTTCCAAAAGCCATTTTCCTAATCTAAACACTGATTACTTACTTTTGGACACTGAGCAGATTAATTTTGATAGCTATCTAGATGCTGATCTAATTATCATCGGTGGTGGGAATACGGAAAAGTATTTAGCTACTTATGTCAATAAGGAGTTCAAAAATTTTATCGATCGTATGCTGAATAAAGGGGCGAAAAGTTATGGGATTTTTCTGCAGGAGCCCTATTATTAGGAGAAAAAGGTCTATGTTTCACCTAATGATAATTCAGATCATCAGATAAAAGATAAAAAAATGGATTAGGACTCTTTAGTCAGTTTTTTTAATTAGTGTCCATTATGATTCCTGGAATGATAAAGCTAATAAAGGATAGAGCTGAAGAACTCGTTAATGTTCCCATAATTCCACTAAATGATCATTCCTGTCTTGTATTAGATAAACTTGGAAACATTATTGAGAAAAATTGACTAGTTTTTCATTATCTAAATCTTGATTTAGGTAACTAAAGTGTAAACGAACATTTATATGAAAGGCTTAGAGTAAACATGAGTCTCTTATTTGAAGAATTTAAAACCATTTGTTTCCATTTAAATCGAGTCGGAATTACACCGACACTGATGGGTTCTTTGGGATTGGAGTATAGAACGAAAGAAAATTGGGAACTGTCTGACATTGACATTCATGTGCCTGGTGACCCTAGAGGTTGGGAAGCACCTGATCATCTCAGAATTTTTGACTGGGACAAGATAATGAAAGTGATGGAAGACTTAGGGCTACGTCTTAATAGATATTCATGAGCATGAATTCCAAAAGGATAGGGTGAGTGTTGAATTTGGAAGTATCGATTCCTTACCTGATTTTGCAGGAGTTTTAGAATCGGATATAGAGCTTATTCATATTGAAGGCATCACTTTTTCGTCTTCCAAGTCTGGAGCAGTATCTAAGTATTTACAAAAGCTTCTTCTCAAGACTCCTATCGAAATGATCACAATGACAATAAGGATTTTAAAAAAGATCGAGTGGCTGGAAAGACATTTGTAAATTATCATATGAAAAGTAGTAAGTTGTAAAACTGACTGCTATGTTATTTTTTTATTATCATTTTGGTTGGTTATTTAATTTATAAAATATTGGCTAGTAATAGAATTGGTAAGGAAAAGGATTTTTAAAATTATAGAATGGATGATGTTTCTTTTGGAAGAAGTGATCAACTTTTTCCGTTCCACAGTATTATTTTTAAAAATGTTTTAAATTGCCTTTTGGTTCATTAGTATAAAAGCAGAATATTACCACATGTTGAGGCGGTATGTTTGCTGTCAAGAAAAGATAAATAAGGGCTAAAAAGTGGCGTATTCCCAGAATTTTTTCGAGATAAGCATCATCAGAGGAGCCTTGCGAAAAGTTCGGTTTTCTTATATGTAAACATACCCACTAAGCGAATTTGCTGGACATCAAAAAATGAGTGGTAGGTTTTAGGCTGTGGATTAGATGTCAGGGGTTGTGGCAGTGATATAGATAACAAGGCTGACCGCAGTGCAAGTCACTCGAAACTAAGAGACAGACTTGACAGTGGAATAGATGATATAAATAATATTTAAGAAAGGAAGCGATTACGATAGATATTAAAAATTATGTACAGTCCTGTGTGGAGGACTACAAGAAGTTTGTTGGGATAAGTGCTTTCGATAAGCGTTGATGTCTTCATATGTTGGTTTCAGATGAAGACATCAGATATGAATATAAAATATATAAATCTTATAGACCTTCACATACAAATAGATAAAAGTCTAAAAATGGTGGTAAGAGATTGATACTCTTGGAAGAATTAAATCTGATCATAGAAGTCATGGAGGTAAACATTGAGTAGTCTTTTTATCTTCCCAAATCAAAAGTAGAAAAATAAGTAATGACTGAGGTATATTATGGCATACGAAAAGAAAAGTATTAGAGCAATAATAGATGATGTGAATAGTAGGAGAGTATATCTTCCTGCTATTCAAAGAAAAATATGTGGGAGATTCGCAGATCACAAGATTAATGGATTCTATCATGTTAGGATACCCTATAGGGACTTTTTCTATTTTGGAAAGTCAAGAAGAGTATAGTGAACCAAAAAGAATATTCAATGTATGAATTTATAAAGGATTATCATGACAGAGATATGTATAAGAATCCTACTGCCCCACAACCCTTTCCAATTGGTAATGTTGATGAAACAATCTGGGCAATTTTAGATGGTCAGCAAAGATTGACATCTTTGTACATAGCATTGCAAGGAAGTATGAGTGAAAAACTCCCAAACAAAAAGATGGAAGAACGATGATGCTTTCCCAAAGAAGGAGTTGTACTTTTGATTTGCACAGTGAAAAAAACTGATGAAGAGGATATATCTATGAATTCAGATTTTTGACATCAAATGAAGCCACAAATAAAAAGAATGATAAGGTTTGGTATTTAGTAAAAGATATCCTTAAGTATTCAGCTGAGGAATTATTTACAGAAGTTATCATTCCAAACGGTTGGGCAACTGATAATGTTGCAATAAAGAACATTTTTCTATTACATACAAGACTTGTTACTGATGAAATCATCAACTATTTTTGAAGTAGAAAAAGATTCAATTGATAGTGTTTTTGGATATTTTTGTTAGAGTTAATTCTGGCGGAACCGTTCTTTCAAAGAGTGACTTGTTATTCTCAACTATTGTTTCTCATTGGGATAAGGCAAGAGATGAGATTGACAAGCTACTTTCAGAAAATAAATAAAATGGGTGAAGGTTTCAAGTTCTCTAATGATTTTATTATGCGTACTTGTTTTGTATCTTTTAGATATGTCTGTTGCATTAAAAGTTGAAACTTTCAAGAAAGACAGCGTATTAAAAAAATTAAAGAAAAATGGAATGATATCCAAAAAAGCTATCAAGGAAACAGTTGATTTGCTAAAATGAATTCGGATTTAATTCAGAAAATATGATTTCTTATGTGGCTGTTTCTCCTATGGTCTACTATCGATACAAAGGTGGTAATTACGATTCAAGCAGCAAAGCAGAATTAAGAAAGTATATTGTAATAACACAGGTTAGACAGATTTTTGGTACTGCATCAAATTCTGCACTAACTAGCATTCGAGAAGCATTAAAGGCTTCTCCGACTAATTCGTTTAGTATGAAAAATTTTAATGCTGTAAGATTTACTGGTGATAGATCTCTTCGATATACAGCCGAAGAGATTGATGCCATGTTTGATACATATGAGATTGGTGCCTATACATTTATGTTACTTTCTCTTCTATACCCAAATTTAAAGTATAGCCAAAAGGGATTCCATCAAGATCATATGCACCCTCATACCGGATTTGAAGAGAGCAAAATCAAAAGTTTGATATTATTGGACGGAACTGTGATTGCTGATGATACTAAGGAAGATTGGCGTAGAAGAAGGAATACATTAGCAAATCTTCAATTGCTGGAAGGCAGGGAGAATGAAGTCAAAAATGCAACACCATTAGTTGAATGGTTAAAAGTAGATGAAAATAGAGAGAACGTAAAATATCTTCCAGCTGGTATCTCTTATGAACTTTCTAATTTTGAAGAGTTTATGGAAAAACGCCAAGAACTAATGAGCAAGGCATTAAAAGATATTCTTTTATAGTAAGTGTTGAACAGGTTGTTTATTGGAGAACTTAGTCGTTTTGAGGTGATGTCTACACCTGTCCAATATGATATGGGAATAGCGAACTGCGGAGTGTCTTGGTTTAATATAAAAAATGTAATTAACGTTTGAAAAATCAGAAGGAAGAAAAATGTATCTATTAAGATTATGTCAAAATGATTCCTCAAAGGATTTAGTTGTATTTGAGACCTTAGAAGAAGGGAAATCCTTTGTCGCTCAAATCCCGGGATATACTCTAGAAAACGAAGATGGTTTTGAAGTGGAGTATTTTAATTCTAAACACTTGCCCGATTATATGGAAATTGTCTTCAATGGGAATATTGTCCCTTTATCTAGGTTTTCATTTAATTTTGAGGAAAATGTGGACATTATTTGGAAAGAGATTTCGAATCTGTCCCTTAAAAATGATAAAGTAATCGAAGGCGTTACAAAAGTAGATGCGTATGTCGTTAACAACCATGAAGTTAAAGCCTATGTCGAAATAAGAGAAACGAACTATCGTAAAGCAAAAGACTTCTTAGAAAGCAGTGGATATGAAATCGACAGAAGCTTTTTCGGAAGTGAAGACGGTGAAGCGATTCTTTACAGAAAAAAGGGAGCGAAGATTGGCACTTCTTATGTCATTTAGACTTAATGTTTGTAGAGATTGAAGATTTAGAGGAATATGTGAAGGAAGTACTGGAAGGATTGATGTAGGTAAGTGAAGAATACTATAAAAAGAGAAATCTCATGCTCGAAGCAATTGTTGGAGACATTGTATGTTCTGTTTACGAATGGAACAATATCAAAACAAAGGACTTTCCTTTATTTCGGAAGGACTGCTTTTTTACAGATGACATGGTTATGACCTGTGCTGTTACAGAAGCAATTATGAATGGTGGACAAAAAGACGACTTCATTGATGCGATGAAGAAATATGGCAGAATGTATCCGAATGCTGATTACGGTGCTCGATTTAATGCATGGCCAAATAGCGATAACCGTGAACCTTATAATAGCTTTGGGAATGGTTCGGCTATGCGTGTTTCTCCCTGTGCTTGGGTCATGGACTGTGGTTTTTGTGCGAGAACTGGTATGTGGTCATCATCTAGAAGACTTGCGAGTCTTTCTGCAGAGGTAACTCATAATCATCCAGAAGGTATAAAAGGCGCTATGGCTACAGCTGATGCTATCTTTCTGTGTCGTTTTTACTTTGGTGGTTATTGTAGCAAATATGAGCAACCAATTAAGGACAATCCTACAGAATGTAAAAAACGGATTAAGGATTATATTGAGAAGGAATACGGCTACAATCTATCTCAAACTTTAGATGAAATCCTCCCTAACTATCGTTTTAACGAAACATGCCAGGAAACTGTCCCTCAAGCCATTATCGCCTTTCTTGAAAGTACAGACTTCGAAGATGCAATAAGAAATGCCATCTCACTTGGTGGTGACAGTGATACACTGGCAGCAATTACAGGAAGTATTGCCGAGGCAGCTTACGGAATTCCTGATTGGATAAAGGATAAGGCCTATTCTTACTTGGATGAACCCTTAAAAGATGTAGTTAGACGATGGGAAAATAGAATAAAATCATATTAATCCCTAGTACGTCAGATTTCTCTTTTCGGCATTTTCATTGTATAATGAGAGTACATTTAGTTACATACGATGAAATGCAACTATTTCTAGCGAAGATTAAGGAGAAAATTAATGAAAAAAGCAATGGTAATTATCAACCCTACTTCTGGTGGCGAGAAGGCTTTGGATTATAAAGAAAAGCTGGAGAATAAAGCAAAAGAATACTTTGAGCACGTGGAAACCAAAATTACCGAAAAAGGCTCTGGATGTAACACATTTTGCAGCAGAAGCTTCGTGAGCAGTACGATGCTGTCCTTGTTTTTGGTGGTGACAGGGACTGTTAATGAAGTCATTTCCGGTATTGCTGAGAGGGACTACATTCCTAAGTTGGGTATCATCCCTGGTGGTACGGGTAACCTCATTACAAAACTGTTGGAAATCAATCAAGACATCGATGGCGCTATTGATGAACTGGATTTTGATTTAACCAATAAGATTGATATAGGTAAAGCAAATGATAACTATTTTGGTTATATCTATAGTATCGGCTCTCTTCCTGAAGCAATTCATAATGTTGAGATTGAAGACAAGACAAAATTCGGTATTTTAGCCTATGCTGTAAATACCATGAAGTCTGTCATGACAGATCAGGTCTTTAACATTAAGGTTGAGACAGAAAATGGAAATTATGTTGGTGAAGCTAGCCATGTTTTGGTTCTCTTGACAAATTACTTCGCTGATAAGAAAATTTTTGAGGAAAACAAAGACGGCTATGCCAATATTTTGATTCTGAAAGATGCTTCTATATTCTCTAAATTATCCGTCATTCCTGATTTACTAAAAGGAGATGTTGTGGGCAATGATAATATTGAGTATATCAGAGCGCGTAATATTAAGATCTCTTCAGATAGTGAATTGGAGTCAGATGTTGACGGCGATAAATCGGATAACCTACCTGTAGAAATCAAAGTCCTAGCTCAGCGAGTAGAAGTATTTTCAAAACCGAAAGAGTAAAAGATAAAAATTAGTTTATCATTCACAACGAAATTAAGTTCTATATCAACGATTGGAGGAGGAATGAATTCTCTATTTGATGAATTTCGAACAATTTGTTCTCATTTAAACCAAGTCGGAATCACACCCACGCTCATGGGATCTTTGGGTTTTGAATACCGTTCAAATGAAGATTGGGAGCCGTCTGACATTGACATTCATGTGCCTGGACCCTAGAGGTTGGGAAGCACCTGATCATCTCAGAATTTATGAATGGGACAAGATAATGAAAGTGATGAAACACTTAGGCTATACCTTAATAGATATTCATGAGCATGAATTCCAAAAAGATGGTCTGAGTGTTGAGTTTGGAAGTATTGATTCTTTACCTGATTTTGCAGGAGTTTTGGAATCAGAAATAGAGTTGATTCATCTCGAGGACACCACGTTTCGTGTTCCAAGTTTAGAACAGTATTTCAGTATATACAAGGCTTCTTCCCAAGATTCCTATCGAAATGACCACAATAACAATAAGGATTTTAAAAAGATAGAGTGGCTGGAAAGAAATTTGTAAATCATCAATCAGAAAGTAGTAGGTATTAAGACTTACTGCTTTTTATTTTGTAAAACAATCCACTCGAAACTACGGACAAGTCTTGAAAATAAAAATTTTTAAAGTAGTATACTAGAATCACAATTATGAAAAACGTTTGCGTTGTAAAGAGATTCAAAGTAAACTAGGAGACAGCTCAATGGAATTAACAGCCATTTACCACAGACCAGAGTCGGAGTACGCTTACCTTTTATAAAGACAAGACAATGCACATTCGCATTCGAACTAAGAAAGGGGACATTGAAAGCATTAACTTGCATTATGGGGACCCTTTTATCTTTATGGAGGAGTTTTATCAGGATACAAAAGAAATGGTCAAGATAAGTTCTGACGCCTTATTTGACTATTGGCAGGTTGAAGTGTCAGTTGACTTTGCACGTATCCAGTATCTCTTTGAACTCAAGGATACAGAAGGCCAAAGTATTTTGTATGGTGATAAAGGGTGCGTTGAAAATTCTCTAGAAAATCTTCATGCTATCGGAAATGGATTTAAGTTGCCTTATCTTCATGAGATTGATGCCTGCAAGGTTCCTGACTGGGTTTCAAATACGGTATGGTATCAGATATTTCCTGAGAGATTTGCTAATGGAAATACTCGATTAAACCCAGAAGGGACTTTAGACTGGGATTCATCTAACACACCTCAGAGTGATAATTTCTTTGGTGGTGATTTACAGGGGATTATTGACCATCTGGATTACTTGCAAGACTTGGGTATTACTGGACTATATCTTTGTCCGATCTTTGAATCTACGAGCAATCATAAGTACAATACGACAGATTACTTTGAAATTGACCGTCATTTTGGAGAAAAGGAAACCTTTCGGGAGATGGTCGAGCAAGCTCATCAGCGTGGCATGAAAGTCATGCTGGATGCTGTATTTAATCATATTGGTTCGCAATCTCCTAAATGGCAAGATGTTGTCAAAAATGGTGAACAGTCTGCTTATAAGGATTGGTTCCATATACAACAATTCCCAGTGACAACTGAAAAGCTAGCCAATAGGAGAGAGTTACCCTATCATGCTTTTGGTTTTGAGGACTATATGCCTAAGCTAAATACGGCCAATCCAGAGGTCAAGGACTATCTTTTAAAGGTTGCGACTTATTGGATTGAAGAGTTTGATATTGATGCTTGGCGTTTGGATGTGGCTAATGAGATTGACCATCAGTTTTGGAAGGATTTTCGCAAGGCAGTTTTAGATAAAAAACCTGAACTTTATATTTTAGGAGAAGTCTGGCATACATCTCAGCCTTGGCTAAATGGCGATGAGTTCCATGCGGTCATGAATTATCCTTTATCTGATAGCATCAAGGACTATTTCTTACGAGGAATTAAGAAGACAGACCAGTTCATCGATGAAATCAATGGCCAATCTATGTATTACAAGCAACAGATTTCAGAGGTTATGTTTAATCTCTTGGATTCTCATGATACAGAGCGAATCTTGTGGACGGCCAATGAGAATGTGCAACTGGTCAAATCAGCCCTAGCCTTTCTCTTTTTACAAAAAGGAACACCCTGTATCTATTACGGAACAGAGTTAGCCTTAACTGGTGGCCCAGACCCAGATTGTCGTCGTTGTATGCCTTGGGAACGTGTATCAAGTGACAATGATATGCTGAATTTCATGAAGAAGCTGATTAAGATTCGCAAACATGTGTCAGCAACCATTCATCATGGTAAGTATAGCCTAAAAGTAATCAAACAAGATGTAGTAACTCTGGAATGGACATACGAAGGCCGGGTCCTTAAAGCGATCTTTAACCAATCAAAAGATGATTATCTTTTAGAGAAAGAAGTAGTAGCACTAGCAAGCAATTGCCAGGAATTAGAGAATCAGCTTGTCATCTCTCCAAATGGATTTGTGATTTTCTAAAAACTAGTTGATGAAGATTATGGTTTATTTCACAACTTATATAGTATAATAAGGCTAGTTACTAAACTTGTAATAGGAGAAAGAGATGAAGAAATCAAGAAAATTAGCCACATTAGTAATCTGTTCTGCCTTATTTTTAGGCTTGGCTGCTTGTCGACAAGATGCTACAACTTCGAATGGACCGAGTCAAAAGCAAACTAGTTCATCTAAAGTCCCATGGAAAGCTTCCTACACCAATCTAAACAATCAGGTAAGTACAGAAGAGGTCAAATCGCTCTTATCAGCTCATTTGGATCCAAATAGCGTTGATGCATTTTTTAATCTTGTAAATGATTACAATACCATTGTCGGATCAACAGGCTTATCAGGAGATTTCACCTCCTTTACTCACACAGAATATGATGTTGAGAAAATTAGTCATCTCTGGAATCAAAAGAAGGGCGATTTCGTTGGAACCAATTGCCGTATCAATAGTTATTGTCTTTTAAAAAATACGGTCACCATTCCAAAACTTGAAAAGAATGACCAATTGCTTTTCTTAGATAATGATGCAATTGATAAGGGCAAGGTCTTTGATTCCCAAGATAAGGAAGAGTTTGATATTCTATTTTCGAGAGTTCCAACCGAAACAACGACGGATGTCAAGGTTCACGCTGAAAAAATGGAAAAATTTTTCTCCCAGTTTCAATTCAACGACAAAGCTCGAATGCTATCTGTAGTTTTGCACGATAATCTGGATGGCGAGTATCTGTTTGTAGGCCACGTCGGTGTTTTAGTACCGGCAGATGATGGCTTCTTATTTGTAGAGAAGTTGACTTTCGAAGAGCCTTACCAAGCGATTAAATTTGCCAGTAAGGAAGATTGCTACAAGTATTTAGGCACCAAGTATGCGGATTATACAGGGGACGGACTGGCTAAGCCCTTCATCATGGATAATGATAAGTGGGTTAATCTTTAAAAGTGGTATGATATGACGGTAATCCTAGGACTGATATTTCTATTTTTGATGAGTTGGTGGGTTATTTCAATCGTTAATAGCCAGAAACCACGAAAAAATGAAACATTTATCGGTTATATCCAAAGATATGATATTGATGGGGAAGGCTACCAAAGCAGAAGTATGGGAAGTGAGAGAAGATGAGGAGTAGCAGTTTTTGTGACATGTCTACAATTGCTTTTTAAAACCTTAATATTAAAGCTCACTAACACAATATAAATTGAGTGTCATTCTTGAATTAGTATACTTTTAGATAAAAACATTTTGAAAGGAAATTATATGTGCAATTCATTTTCTGATATTCCAACTGTAAAAGATGAATTTATGATTGGCAAATATATTCTTGGGTTATCAAATTTTATTACTGGATGCGAGACTCCTTTAACACTAGCTATTCAAGGCGATTGGGGAACCGGAAAAAACCAGTATCATGTATCAAGTTGAGGAAAAAACTTAAAGAAAAAAATCGTCAAGTAATTTAAAAAAGAAAAAAATTAAAACAATATTTTTTTAATACTTGGCAATATTCACAATTTGATATGGATAAGGATTTAGCAGTAACGTTAATTACTGATTTAATTGATGAATTAGAAGTAACTGATGTAAATAAAAGAGAACTTTAAAAAAATCTTTGGCAGTTATTACAAAAAGCATGGAATATCTTAAACTAGATTTTGGTCTCTTAAACATTGAGAAAAATTAATAATCAACTTTTTAAAAATTAATAAGCAATGAAGAAAAAGCTAATAATTTAAAAAAATCTGAAACAAAATCTTCAAAGTATCATCGATGATTTTGTCATAGAAAATAATTATGAAAAAGATAGTAATTTTCATTGATGACCTTGACAGATTAGTCCCCAAAAAAAGCGATTGAATTCCTGGAAATTTTAAAACTTTTCTTAGATTGCAGAAATTGTGTTTTTGTCTTAGCTATTGATTATAATGTTGTTTTAAGAGGAACAAAAAAAGTAAGTATGGTGACGATTTGGACAACGAAAAAGGAAAAAGCTTTTTGAGAAAAATAATTCAAGTACCTTTTTACTGTACCTGTTGCAAATTATCATATGGAGAACTTTGTTAAAGTTTCTTTGAAAAAAATTAATTTTTATTTTAATGATGACGTTACACAGAATGTAACTCAATTAATTAGAGACTCAATCGGAAATAATCCTCGCAGTGTTAACAGATTATTCAATTCTGTTAGTCTTTTTAATGCATATTATAAATTCAAATAATGAGTTAGAAAATGATGATAAATTACTAATCATAGCTACAGTATGTTTTCAATTACGATTTGATGAAGCTTATGACTATTTACTAACTTCATATAACAACAGTCCAGAGGATTCTGAAGAAAACCAAATATTTTCTAATTGATTTACTTGAAAATTCATTTGAAATACCTGACGTTGCTGATTATAATTCTCTTGTGTCTCGCTATGGTATCTTTTAGTTTTTAAAAATCAAAAAGAGTTAGAATCTTTCAGAAAAATTTTTATTACTTTAAAAATTATTGCTGAAATATAATGTTGATAAATTAGAAGTTGAAGAGTTCGAAAATTTGATGAAAAAGAAATGAGTTTTTTTCAAACACAATTTCAACAGGAAACTTCGATATAGATATAAATAAAACCTCAACTCAAAAATCATTCACCGAATGAAGATGTTCAATTCGTTATTCGTAAAATTATTTAATACACTTGTTAGTACTAATCATTTCGACCTTTCGAAACCAGAGTACTTTTGGAAAAGAGAAGAAGGAAGAACGCGAAATGCCAATTTTCATTAGATTTTATAAAGATAGCTGGTGAATATAATGTTGTTCGATTAACACAAGGAAAAAGGACAAGGGATAAATATTTACTCTCAAAATAATAAATCGAACTCAATATATATATCGAGCGATACTTATGGAAATATAAATAATGATGGCATACAAATCTATGTTAATAAGAAACTAGTAGGAAAGATTAATAGAAATACCTATAAACATTTTTAAAGCTAAAACGTTACGACAGAACTTCAAAGAATATAATGAATTTGAAAAACTTTTTAAGTGATTTTTCAAGCTATTAGAGGATGCAAAAATATTTTTAAGTTATTTTTTTATTTCACTAGTTGACTAAACGATGAAATCTTATTATCGAGCATATTTTACAAAGTTTATTCTTTGTAGTTTTATCTGGATTGGTATATAATTTAACTTAGAGTAAATAGGAGGACTAATTGAATGGAATTAAAAGATTTTTACAGAAAAAGAACAGGAAATGATAAAGAATGGGCTTACAACGTCTAAGATTAGTGACAAGGAAACTGCTGAGAAGATTCTTGCGCTAGTACCACAAGACTTGATTAAGCGAATCCCATTTTTCGTCAGAAAACATGCAACAACACGTACGATTAAACGCATTTTCAATTGAACACCCTGAACTCTACGCTGCAGCTCAAACAAGTGGTGAGATTCCAGAAAAAGAACGCGAAGAATTGCGTCGGATTATCACAACTATCTTTGAACAGAAGATGAATAAGCATAGTATTAAGTAATTGGATGAGAACATTTTTTATTGGCGGTTTGGGAAGCAATGTCTATCATAGCAAGGATTTTCTTCAAGAGCTAGATTTGCAGGTCTGTTTTCTAAATCCGTATGAAAAGCATCTTCGAGATGAAACAGAATTGAAATCATGGTTTAAAAAATCGATAGAAGAGGAAGAATCTATTTGTCTGATAGGCCATTCTCTTGGAGGAGATTTGGCTCGTTATCTTGCATCGGAACTTGAAGAAGTGAAGAAACTGATTCTTTTGGATGGTGGCTATCTAGATTTAGATAAGATTTTACCTTTAGATACAGAGTTAGAGGAAACTAAAAACTATATTGAATCTCAAGTCGTTTCGGACTTAAATCTTCTTATTTCTAAAGAAAAATCCGAAGCAAAGCATTGGTCAGAAAATATGGAGGAAGCTGTAAGACAGTCTTATCACTGGAATGCGGAGTATAATAGATATGAGTTAGCTATAAATTATGAAAATATAGAAGCGATTCTTCGACTACGGCGGAAAATACAAGCTTTTAAGAGAGAAGTGGGGGATACCTTATTTATTAGTCCTCGCTATCTTAATGAAGCTAGATGGAGAGAGGAAGCCCTAAAAAGAATTGCCAGACTGTTTTGATACTATTCTTCTAGAAAACGTTAGCCATGAGCTTTATACTCAAGCACCTAAAGAAATCGCTAGTCTGATTAATGAGTGGTTCTCTCATTCTTTCTGAGATACTTGTATTACTTGAAATGGTATAAGCTTCGAAATCTGTTAAAAATAATGGCATTAATAACTTTTCAAACCATAATATTTATTTTTCTCTGATAGATTAACAAATCAAATGATAGAGATTGCTACTGAGCGAATTATCCTGCTATTGTAATTACCGTAATTATTTGTTATAATACTTCAAAGGAGGAAATCAGATGGTAGTAAAAACAAGAAAACAAGGAAATTCAATCACCATTACCATTCCCAGCGAATTCAATATTCCAAGTGGTGTTAAATACGAAGCAAAATTGTTAGCAAGTGGTGAAATTATCTTTACTCCTGAAGAATTGGATCATCAGGTCTCTTATGTATCTGATGATGACTTTGACTTGAAATTGGATACAATTTTTGATGAATTCGACGATGTTTTCAAAGCTTTGGTGGAAAAATGACAGTCTATTTAACAGAAAAGCAAATTGAAAAAATCAATGCTTTAGTAATTCAACGGTATTCTCCAAATGAGCAAATTCAAACACTTAGTCCTTCGGCGTTAAATATGATTGTGAACTTACCAGAACAATTTGTTTTTGGTAAACCTCTATATCCAACAATTTTTGATAAAAGCAACAATATTATTTGTCCAATTGATAAAGAAGCATGTTTTTGTCAATGCTAATAAAACGAACAGCCTTTTACGTTTTGGTGAAATTTTTACAATTAAATGGTTATTACTTTTCTGTTTCTGTGGAAGAAGCGGTTGAAATGTGTGTGACTATAGCGGTAGAAGCTTTAACTGATGAAAAAATGATAAGCTATTCTAAATGGGTTTCTGAACATTCTGTCAGAGAAAAGAACAAAAAGTAAGCTAGTTTGTTATATTGAAATGAGCATAAGAAAAATGAAGAGACAATATTAGAATTCTGTAATACAGAAACTCTGATATTGTCTCTTTTTTATTAAAACACGCGATACACATAGGGATTTTCTGGTTTATCGACTTTGGTAAAGCTGTCAATTTCCAAGGTTGGGAGGTTTTGTTTGAGTTCTTTATGGTAGTGATTGACCAGTTTTCCTTTGGCTGTTATCCAGGTATTATTTTCATACTGGCGGGTATTTCCCTTGGTCAGCAATCCATAGACACCTGAATCTGCGATACAGTGAATAATGCCGAAGCGGAACAGAAATTGGCTATTGGCATGGCTGGGGTCATTATAGACAAAGCCTGTAAACTGGACTGTCTTGCCCTCAAATTCATCTGGATAGTCGTATATGGCTTCCATGACTTCCATGTAGTTTTCATTAGTAATCTGAATGCTTTCTTGGGACAAATATTTATCCGCTGCCGTTCGCATTTCCTTTTCATAGGCTGATTTTGAAAAATAAGAACTAGTATCTGGTTTCAAATATTGGCTTGTTGTCCCTTCACTTGTCTGAATGGCTTGATCCGTTCCTTCTGATAGGGGGAAATGATAGCCTTTAGCTGAAACAGTCTGAGAATCCAAGCTAACAGTTGGAAAAGTTAAACCGACGACAATTGGAATGGCCAAAAGAGCAATACTCGTCACCTTCGCCAATCGGCTGTTCAGATGACTGTGGGTTTTGACTTGCTTCATCCATATATACAATTGAACGATTGCCAAGATAAAGGAAAGCACCATGGAAATATAGGCCAGATAGGAATAGTGCATATTGATGTACTGGTTTAATTTGCCTGACAGATGAAGATAAATGGTCAATTCAAAATAGCCAGCTAAAACTAAAAATCGAATCATAGGATGACTCCAATCAAGAGAGAATACACTAAGACGACAAGAGTCACAATCGTAATGAAGTGACTGATAAATCGTGTTTTCAAGTAATTTTTCATCATGAGAATATTTTTGATATCCAGCATTGGGCCAATGACGAGAAAGGCCAGAACTGGAGCTAAGCCGAAACTCGAGAGAAGAGAAGCTCCGATAAAGGCATCCGCCTCACTACAAAGCGAAAGAAGAAAGGCCAAAAGCATCAAGAGCAGGATGGCAAAAATAGGTGTCGCACTGATAGAGGTCAGAATCCGAGTCGGAACATAAACCTGTATTATTGAGGCAAAGAGACAGCCAAATACCAAATAACGCCCTGTATCAAAAAATTCATCAATGGCTTGCACAAAGACCTGAAAAACTTTTTTTGCAGGGCTCAAGTGAGAAAAATCATGTTCATGACAGGAAATACGATTTTCTTTTTGAATTGGTTCTTGCCAGAAAAATCCAAGAAAAATCCCAAGGATAACAGCTACTACAATGGAACCCAGAGCTCGTAACAGAGCGACATGGAAGGAGTTGCCAAAGGCAGAATAGGTCGCAAAGAGAACAATGGGATTGATGACAGGTGCTGTCACAAGGAAGGGAACAGCTGTGTAACTGGGAACCTTCTTTTCCAGAAAACGATTGATAATGGGGACAATTCCACATTCACAAGAGGGGAAAAGTATCCCGACAAAGGTTCCAAAAAAGATTCTCCCCCAACGATTTCGAGGGAGAAAATGATAAACCTTGTCAGGTGTGATATAAACCTCAATCAGACCTGAGACAATACTTCCTATCAGAACGAAGGGGAGGGCTTCAATGATAATGGAGAGAAAAATAGCCCCAGTCTGAAGCACACTAGATGGGAGCTGTTGGAAAGCAATCATCTAATTTTTCTTTTCTGCTTTAGCTTTTTTCTCTTTGTCATCAGGGAAAGTAACTTGCTTCAAATCAGGGAGTTTAGCAAACTCTTCAAACATCTTGTCTAAGTCGTCTCGTTTTTGTAAATTTTACAGCCATAGAAAAGTGTACCTCGATTCTAAATTCTACCTCTATTATACTATTATTTTTGAGGAAAAAGGGCGTTTTTTAATTTGTTTTCGATAGTTGAAAAGGATTGGAGCAAGACATCCAGCTTGTGGTATAATAGTTTTATGGATAAAAAATATGAAAAAATCTCCCAGGATTTGGGAGTGACTTTAAAGCAAATCGATACCGTTCTAAGTTTGACAGCTGAAGGGGCGACTATTCCCTTTATCGCGCGTTATCGTAAGGATATGACTGGTAGTCTGGATGAGGTGGCGATTAAGTCCATTATTGATCTGGATAAAAGTCTGACCAATCTCAACGACCGTAAGGAAGCTGTTTTGGCTAAGATTCAAGAACAAGGCAAGTTGACCAAGGGAATTGGAGGAAGCTATCTTAGCTGCTGAAAAACTAGCAGACGTAGAAGAACTCTATCTTCCATACAAGGAAAAAGCGTCGAGACCAAGGCAACTATTGCCCGTGAAGCCGGACTTTTCCCACTTGCTCGCTTAATCTTGCAGAATGTGGCTGACTTAGAGAAAGAAGCTGAGAAATTTGTCTGTGAGGGATTTGCGACTGGTAAGGAAAGCCTTGGCTGGTGCAGTTGATATCTTGGTTGAAGCCTTATCGGAAGATGTGACCTTGCGTTCCATGACCTATCATGAAGTGCTGAGACACTCTAAACTCATTTCTCAGGTCAAGGATGAAAGTCTTGATGAAAAGCAGGTTTTTCAGATTTATTACGATTTTTCAGAGACAGTTGGCAACATGCAGGGCTATCGTACCTTGGCCCTCAATCGTGGGGAGAAGCTCGGTGTCTTGAAGGTCGGTTTTGAACATGCAACGGATCGCATTCTAGCCTTCTTTGCTGCTCGTTTCAAGGTAAAAAACGCCTATATTGATGAAGCTGTTCAGCAATCGGTTAAGAAGAAGGTCTTGCCTGCTATCGAGCGACGCATTCGGACAGAATTAACCGAGAAGGCAGAAGAAGGAGCTATCCAACTCTTTTCTGACAACCTGCGCAATCTCCTCTTGGTTGCTCCGCTGAAAGGACGCGTTGTTCTAGGATTTGACCCTGCCTTTCGTACAGGTGCCAAGCTAGCTGTCGTGGATGCAACAGGAAAAATGCTGACAACACAGGTCATTTATCCTGTCAAACCAGCTTCTGCTCGTCAGATTGAAGAAGCTAAGAAAGATCTGGCAGACTTGATTGGTCAATACGGTGTAGAAATCATTGCTATCGGAAATGGAACTGCTAGTCGTGAAAGCGAAGCCTTTGTGGCGGAAGTTCTGAAAGATTTTCCAGAAGTCAGCTATGTTATTGTCAATGAAAGTGGTGCTTCTGTATACTCTGCCAGTGAACTTGCTCGTCAGGAGTTCCCAGACTTGACTGTTGAAAAACGCTCTGCTATTTCTATCGCACGTCGTTTGCAAGATCCTCTTGCTGAATTGGTCAAAATTGATCCTAAGTCAATCGGTGTCGGTCAGTACCAGCACGATGTCAGTCAGAAGAAGCTGTCTGAAAGTCTGGACTTTGTCGTGGATACGGTAGTTAACCAAGTTGGTGTCAATGTCAATACAGCCAGCCCAGCTCTTCTCTCCCATGTCGCTGGACTCAATAAAACTATTTCTGAAAATATCGTCAAATACCGTGAGGAAGAAGGGAAAATCACTTCACGCGCTCAAATCAAGAAGGTTCCTCGTCTGGGTGCAAAGGCCTTTGAACAGGCAGCTGGTTTCCTTCGTATCCCTGAAAGTAGCAATATCCTTGATAATACAGGAGTTCACCCAGAAAACTATGCTGCCGTTAAGGAACTCTTTAAACGCTTGGATATCAAGAACTTGAATGAAGAGGCCCAAAGCAAACTCAAGTCGCTTTCAGTTAAGGAAATGGCGCAAGAGCTAGACCTTGGTCCAGAAACTCTCAAAGATATCATTGCAGACCTTCTTAAACCAGGTCGAGATTTCCGTGATTCCTTTGACGCACCTGTACTTCGCCAAGATGTCCTAGATATTAAGGACCTTGTGGTTGGACAGAAGCTAGAAGGTGTGGTGCGTAATGTCGTTGACTTCGGTGCCTTCGTTGACATCGGGATTCACGAGGATGGCTTGATTCATATTTCCCACATGAGTCGCAAATTTATCAAACACCCTAGCCAAGTGGTGTCTGTCGGAGATTTAGTGACCGTTTGGGTTAAGAAAATTGATACTGAACGTGAAAAAGTCAATCTGTCGCTCCTAGCTCCAAATGAAACTGAATGATTACGTCAAGCAGGTTTCACTAGAAGACTTCGGCAGACCTTTTATCCATCATGCCCAGTGGAATTTTCGTCTACGGTCGACAGGTGGGCGATTTCCCAAAAGATGGGCATCTGGATTTTAACCCTAAGGTTTATCAGGAACTGGGGTTGGATATTTTTAGGAAAATTGTCCGACATGAACTCTGTCATTATCATCTCTATTTTCAAGGGAAGGGCTATCAACACAAGGATAGGGATTTTAAGGACCTTTTGAAAGCAGTGGATGGATTACGCTTTGTGCCATCCTTGCCAAATAGTCATTCTAAACCACTCAAGATTTATCGTTGCCAATCCTGCCAGCAAACTTATCAGCGCAAGCGAAGGATTGATACCAAACGCTATCGCTGTGGCGTTTGTCGAGGTAAATTGCTACTAATAAATCAGCCTGAGGACTGATGAAAGCCGAGTCTACCCGTGATATACTATGTCTAACCTTGCAGAAAGAGGAAATATCATGAACAGTAAATTTTATAAAATGAGACGAAATCGCATGATTTCAGGAGTTCTGGCAGGTCTGTCAGATAAGTGGAACTTTGATGTTACCCTTGTTCGTTTTCTGTTTGCCATTTTTACAGTCGCAAACTTTGGACTTGGGGTGATTATCTATATCATCCTAGCTTCTATCATGCCAACTAAGGAAGAAATCGAAGCAGAAATGTACGGAACAGGCCCACGCAAACGAAAAGAAGCCCAAGCCATTGACGATAATGAAGGTTGGTTTTGGTGAGGTACTTAGCTGATAAGGCAATAGTTGCTTACACATTTAAGGATTTTTCTGTACATGGCTAATAGCCTTCTACAAAGATTAGAATAAGCAAAAAGCTTTAAATCAATAGTCTAAACTGCTTGATTTAAAGCTTTTTACTTTTAATAATTTTTCCCAGCTTCATCTATAAACTAAAGCATGTTTTTTTGAACTCATGTTTCTAATCTATTTTTTTGCTGCTGAGAGAAAATTGTTTTTGAAAAAAATGGTGGATGCTGATAACAACTGATAACCAGCAAATAACATAAGCAGTGCCTGTAAATTCTGTACCGATAAAGTATGTTTTTCAACTAAGAGCTGACCGATGAATGGAGAGAGTAGATAGAGGTCCGACGAGTATATGTTCTTTGTGTTTCATTAAAGCGCACCTTCTTTCCTTATAGGTAGAATGACTTGCAAGTGTTAAATTTAATGATATTTCATCTAGGTAAGCTTACTCAAATGATAGTTTCAACCCTCCTCTCTAAAGTAAGCCTTTTTCATACTTATATTTTACAATTTTAAAAATAGGAAATCAAATCATTTTTATAAGTAATTTTGCTTACATTTCCCCAATCTTACAAAAATGTAAGATTAAAGTCTCTTTTGTAAGGTTAGGTTATGGCAAGCGGTCTTTTTTTGATGTAAACTAGACTCATAAAGAAAAAGGAGTAACATCATGAAACAAATCTTACATAAGAAAACAAGAAAACCAAGCCACAAAGATATCGAGCGTGTTCAGCTAGGATGCGCAATGATGCAAGAGACATTTCATTTGATGGGATATTAAGAAAGGAGATTCTCATGACACTTTTAGATGTAAAACACGTTCAAAAAATTTATAAAACTCGTTTTCAAGGCAACCAAGTAGAAGCCCTCAAGGATATTCACTTTACCGTCGAAAAGGGTGACTACGTTGCTATCATGGGTGAGTCTGGTTCTGGTAAATCAACTCTTCTCAATATCCTAGCTATGCTGGATAAACCAACTCGTGGGCAGGTTTACCTGAACGGAACTGATACAGCAACCATTAAAAATTCACAGGCTTCTAGCTTCCGTCGTGAAAAGCTAGGATTTGTCTTCCAAGATTTTAACTTGCTAGATACTCTGTCTGTTAAGGACAATATCTTGCTTCCGCTTGTCTTGTCAAGAAGACCCATTACGGAGATGATGAAGAAATTGGTGGTGACAGCTGAGAATCTGGGTATCAACCAATTGCAAGAGAAGTACCCTTACGAGATTTCAGGTGGGCAAAAACAGCGTGTAGCAGTAGCCCGTGCCATCATCACAGAACCTGAAATTCTCCTTGCGGACGAGCCAACAGGAGCTCTTGACTCCAAGTCCTCTGCAGCCTTACTTGATGTCTTTGATGAAATCAATGAGCGCGGTCAAACCATTCTCATGGTAACTCACTCAACAGCAGCAGCTAGCAGAGCTAAACGTGTACTCTTTATCAAAGATGGCATTCTTTACAACCAAATCTACCGTGGAGAGAAGACAGAGCGTCAGATGTTCCAAGAAATTTCTGATACCTTGACTGTCATGGCAAGCGAGGTGAATTAGTATGTTTCGATTAACCAATAAGTTAGCGGTATCGAACTTGATTAAAAACCGCAAACTCTACTATCCTTTTGCGCTGGCTGTTCTCTTGGCAGTCACCGTCACTTATCTCTTTTACTCCCTAACTTTCAATCCCAAGATTGCGGAAATCCGTGGAGGAACAACCATTCAGGCTACACTTGGATTTGGTATGTTTGTCGTCACCCTTGCGTCAGCCATTATCGTCCTCTATGCCAATAGTTTTGTCATGAAAAACCGTTCTAAGGAACTGGGAATTTATGGCATGTTGGGATTGGAAAAGCGTCACCTGATCAGTATGACCTTTAAGGAGTTAATGGTATTTGGGATTCTAACTGTTGGAGCGGGTATCGGTATTGGAGCCTTGTTTGACAAGTTAATTTTCGCTTTCTTGCTCAAACTGATGAAATTGAAAGTTGAGCTGGTCGCTACCTTCCAAATGAATGTTGTCATTGCAGTACTTGTTGTCTTTGGATTGATTTTCCTAGGCCTCATGTTCCTGAATGCTCTTCGAATCGCGCGCGTATGAATGCCCTCCAGCTTTCTCGTGAAAAAGCTAGTGGTGAGAAAAAAGGTCGTTTCCTACCTCTACAAACTATTCTTGGTTCCATAAGTTTAGGGATTGGCTACTATCTTTCCCTTACTGTAAAAGATCCTCTCACAGCCCTAACAACCTTCTTCTTAGCTGTTTTGCTTGTTATCTTTGGAACCTATCTCTTGTTTAATGCAGGGATTACCGTTTTCCTTCAAATCTTAAAGAAAAATAAGAAATACTATTACCAACCAAATAACCTTATCTCAGTCTCTAACTTGATTTTCCGTATGAAGAAAAATGCAGTTGGATTAGCAACAATCGCTATTTTGTCAACAATGGTCTTGGTTACCATGTCTGCAGCGACAAGCATTTTCAATGCCTCAGAATCCTTTAAAAAAGTGATGAATCCGCATGACTTTGGAATTACTGGACAAAATGTTGAAAAAGAAGACTTGGACAAACTCTTGAGCCAGTTTGCAAGTGACAAAGGTTATAGTGTCAAAGAGAAAGAAGTGCTTCGTTACAGTAACTTTGGTATTGCAAATCAAGAAGGAACCAAGTTAACCATTTTTGAAAGGGGACAAAATCGTGTCCAACCTAAAACAGTCTTCATGGTATTTGACCAAAAAGACTATGAAAATATGACTGGTCAGAAGCTTTCTCTATCAGGCAATGAGGTTGGCCTCTTCGCTAAGAATGATGGACTGAAAGGACAGAAAGCTCTAACTCTAAATAACCATCAATTTTCTGTAAAAGAAGAATTTAATACAGATTTTATTGTGAACCATGTCCCAAATCAGTTTAATATTTTTACTACTGATTACAATTACCTTGTTGTACCTGATTTACAAGCATTTTTAGACCAATTTCCAGATTCGGCTATCTATAATCAGCTTTACGGTGGTATAAATGTAAATATCAGTGAAGAAGAACAACTCAAAGTCGCTGAAGAATATGAAAAATACTTACAAAAGTTTAATGCTCAATTAAACACGGAAGGTAGCTATGTGTATGGTAGCAATCTAGCAGATGCTAGTGCTCAAATGAGTGCCCTCTTTGGTGGTGTCTTCTTTATCGGTATTTTCCTATCCATTATCTTTATGGTCGGAACCGTTCTGGTCATCTACTACAAACAAATTTCTGAAGGCTATGAAGACCGTGAGCGCTTTATTATCTTGCAGAAAGTCGGTTTAGATCAAAAGCAAATCAAGCAAACCATCAACAAACAGGTTTTAACTGTTTTCTTCCTTCCTTTGCTTTTTGCCTTTATACATCTAGCCTTTGCCTACCATATGCTTAGTCTGATTTTAAAAGTGATTGGTGTAATAGATACGAATATGATGTTGATTGTGACCTTGTCTATCTGCGCTATCTTCCTCATCGCCTATGTGCTGATTTTCATGATTACATCAAGAAGCTATCGCAAGATTGTGCAAATGTAAAAAAAGATACCTCGACTTCAGAATCGAGGTATTTTTTGTGTTCTAAATGCTGAAGAGTTGTCCGAGTAAGAAGGTAACGCCCATGGTCAAGATGCCAATAGCGAGGTTCCGAATCATAGCTGTTTTGGTTGGGGCTTTTCCAAGTTTGGCACTAGTGTAACCAGTGAGAAGAAGGGCCACACCGACGATAAGGACGGTAGCAGGGATGCGGTATTCACTTGGGAAAATGGTCACTGACAGCATTGGTGGTAAGCTACCAAGGAAAAAGGAAATAAAGCTAGAGATGGCAGCATGCCAAGGATTGGTAAACTCTTCATACTCAATCCCATATTTTTCCTCTACCAAAGCCTTGAGTGGATTATTTAAAAAGGCTTTGTTGGTGAGAAGTTGGGCTGATGTTTCACACTCGCCATTTTGGATATAGGCAGCATAGAGGGACTTTTTGGCTAACTCTATATCTTGGTCTAGCAAGACTTGCTCACGCGCAACGGCCGCTTCCTCGGTATCTTTTTGAGTTGAAACGGATACATATTCTCCACCAGCCATTGAAAAGGCACCAGCTAAGATAGCTGCAAATCCTGATAAAAAGATAATCCAGATATTGCTCGTAGCACTGGCAACCCCGATAACCACACCAGCAATGGAAATAATTCCATCATTAGCACCAAGAACACCAGCACGCAGGATATTTAAACGACCTGCAAAATTTGAATCAATTTCGTGATTTGTTTCTGACATACTATTCTCCTTTTTATCCAGTATAAAGGAAAGAGGTAATGAAATCAATCTTTTAAAAAGTATCTGAAAAAAAGTTGCACGATTTTAATGATATAAAAATGTCGACATCTTCTCTAATAGATCAAACACCAAAGTTAAAAAAGTATATTGCTTTCCATGACATATAATAAGTATTTTGTTCACTTTTATAATCGATTACAAGAAAATATTTATTGAGATTTTTAAAAAAATTTGGATGATTTACGAACATTTTTTTGTTTTTTTATCAAAAAAATACTTTACAAGTTCTTAAAAAACATGATATAGTAATAAAGCTTAGAAAATGAGATGATGTTTTCTAGCAAATATAAACCCGAGTAAAAAATGCCTACGGACAGGCAGGGTTGAATGCCGAAGCGTGGTTGAAAAACCACATTATTGATAGGGTTAAAAGCCTACTTTTATAAGTTGATGTTAGGGACAATTGTCCTAATTCATAAATTTTTAGTGGTGAAAGCACGTCATCTTGTGAAACGATCAATAAAGTACGTAATATTTGCTACTAGAGAGTTAGGAAACATCGGGAACAGACATACTCAACAGAAACAAACATAAAAACGTCAGAAGATTGCAGAGCAGGTGAAAACCTGCTCTTTTTTCATGAGTTAACCTTTAGTTCATTAGTTTTGATAAGGTCCTAAAAATATTGAAAGGAGTATGTCTTGAAAGAGTTAGATCAAAACCAAGCCCCAATTTATGAGGCCTTGGTGAAGTTACGCAAGAAAAGGATTGTTCCCTTTGATGTTCCAGGTCACAAGCGTGGACGGGGAAATCCAGAACTTGTCGAACTGTTGGGGGAAAAATGTGTTGGTATTGATGTCAATTCGATGAAACCCTTGGATAATCTTGGTCACCCTATTTCGATTATTCGAGATGCAGAGGAGCTGGCGGCGGATGCTTTTGGAGCTAGCCATGCCTTTCTCATGATTGGTGGAACAACTTCATCGGTGCAGACTATGATTCTGTCCACCTGCAAGGCAGGGGACAAGATTATTCTGCCACGTAATGTCCATAAATCTGCTATCAATGCGCTGGTTCTATGTGGTGCCATTCCCATCTATATAGAGATGAGTGTAGATCCTAAGATTGGTATCGCTGTAGGTCTTGAAAATGACCGAGTAGCACAGGCCATAAAGGACCATCCAGATGCCAAGGCCATTTTGATTAACAATCCTACTTACTACGGCATCTGTTCAGACCTAAAGGGCTTGACAGAAATGGCTCATGAAGCTGGCATGCTGGTTTTAGTAGATGAAGCCCACGGAGCGCACTTACATTTTACTGATAAACTTCCAATTTCTGCTATGGATGCAGGGGCTGATATGGCAGCAGTTTCCATGCATAAGTCTGGTGGAAGTTTGACACAAAGTTCGCTTCTTTTAATCGGGAATCAGATGAACCCTGAGTACGTTCGTCAGATTATCAATCTTACCCAGTCAACATCTGCCTCTTACTTGTTGATGGCTAGTTTGGATATTTCACGTCGCAACTTGGCTCTTCGCGGGAAAGAGTCGTTTGAGAAAGTTATTGAGCTATCCGAGTATGCCCGCCGTGAAATCAATGCCATAGGTGGCTACTATGCCTACTCAAAAGAGTTAATAGACGGTGTGTCGGTCTGTGACTTTGACGTGACCAAGCTGTCAGTTTACACTCAGGGTATTGGCTTAACAGGTATCGAGGTTTATGACCTCTTACGGGATGAATACGACATTCAGATTGAGTTTGGAGATATTGGCAATATTTTGGCTTATATTTCAATCGGTGACCGTATCCAAGACATTGAACGTTTGGTTGGTGCTTTGGCTGATATCAAGAGACTTTATTCTAGAGATGGAAAAGACTTGATAGCTGGAGAATATATCCAGCCCAAGTTAGTGCTGTCTCCACAAGAAGCCTTCTATTCAGAGAGAAAAAGTTTGATCCTGGATGAATCTGTTGGACAGGTCTGTGGAGAATTTGTCATGTGTTACCCTCCAGGGATTCCTATCTTGGCTCCTGGTGAACGAATTACAAAAGAAATTGTAGACTATATCCAATTTGCCAAGGAACGTGGTTGCTCCCTCCAAGGGACGGAAGATCCAGAGGTCAATCACATCAACGTCATTAAGAGAAAGGAGAACTAGATGGATTTATGGTTTTCTGAAGTTCATACTCCAGATGTGAAATTGTCCCTGAGAACTGCCAAACAACTCTACGCTGGTAAAAGTGAATGGCAGGATATCGAAGTCTTAGATACGCCAGCTTTTGGGAAGATTTTGATTTTAAATGGGCATGTCTTGTTTTCAGATGCGGATGATTTTGTCTACAACGAAATGACGGTTCACGTTCCCATGGCTGTGCATCCCAATCCAAAGAAAGTCTTGGTTATTGGGGGTGGTGACGGAGGTGTTGCTCAAGTATTAACCCTCTATCCTGAGCTGGAACAAATCGATATTGTGGAACCAGATGAGATGTTGGTTGAGGTCTGTCGTGAGTATTTCCCTGATTTTGCTGCAGGGCTAGATGATCCTCGTGTTACCATTTACTATCAAAACGGGCTACGTTTTTTGCGAAACTGCGAAGATGACTACGATATCATCATCAATGATGCGACGGATCCATTTGGGCATACGGAAGGCCTCTTTACCAAGGAATTTTACGGCAATAGTTATCGGGCTCTGAAAGAAGACGGTATTATGATTTACCAGCATGGAAGTCCCTTCTTTGATGAGGATGAATCTGCTTGTCGTAGTATGCATCGCAAGGTCAATCAAGCCTTTCCAATCAGTCGGGTTTATCAGGCCCATATCCCAACCAGTCCAGCTGGTTATTGGTTGTTTGGATTTGCATCGAAAAAATACCACCCCGTCAAAGATTTTGACAAGGAAGGCTGGAAAAAACGCCAGCTTTTTACAGAATATTACACTGCCAATTTACACGTGGGAGCCTTTATGTTGCCCAAGTATGTTGAGGACATTTTAGAAGAAGAGGAAGGAAAAAAATGAGTCGTTTACTAGTTATTGGATGTGGGGGCGTTGCCCAAGTTGCTATTTCAAAGATTTGCCAAGATAGCGAAACGTTTACAGAGATTATGATTGCTAGCCGTACAAAGTCAAAATGCGATGACTTGAAGGCTAAACTAGAAGGCAAAACTAATACAAAGATTGAAACAGCTGCTCTTGATGCTGACAAGGTAGAAGAAGTGATTGCCCTGATCGAAAACTACAAACCAGAAGCTGTTTTGAACGTAGCTTTACCATATCAAGATTTGACCATCATGGATGCTTGTTTGGCGACAGGTATTCACTATATCGACACAGCTAACTACGAGGCAGAGGATACAGAAGATCCTGAATGGCGTGCTATCTATGAAAAACGCTGCAAAGAACTTGGATTCACAGCCTACTTTGACTACTCATGGCAATGGGCTTACCAAGAAAAATTTAAAGAAGCTGGCCTGACAGCTCTTCTTGGTTCTGGTTTTGACCCAGGTGTAACTAGTGTCTTTTCTGCTTACGCCCTTAAACATTATTTTGATGAAATCCACTATATCGACATTTTAGACTGTAATGGTGGGGACCACGGTTATCCTTTTGCGACAAACTTCAACCCAGAAATCAACCTACGTGAGGTTTCTGCACCAGGTTCTTATTGGGAAGATGGAAAATGGGTCGAAGTGGAAGCTATGTCAATCAAGCGTGAGTACGATTTCCCTCAAGTTGGACAAAAAGACATGTATCTCCTTCACCATGAAGAAATTGAATCATTGGCTAAGAACATTCCAGGTGTTAAACGCATTCGCTTCTTTATGACTTTTGGTCAATCTTACTTGACGCACATGAAATGTCTTGAAAATGTTGGTCTCCTTCGTACGGATACCATTAACTTCAACGGCCAAGAAATTGTTCCAATCCAATTCTTGAAAGCCTTGCTTCCAGATCCAGCCAGTCTTGGCCCACGTACAGTTGGTAAAACCAATATTGGATGTATCTTTACAGGTGTCAAAGACGGCGTTGAAAAAACCATCTACATCTACAATGTTTGTGACCATCAGGAATGTTATGCAGAAGTTGGTTCACAAGCTATTTCTTACACGACAGGTGTTCCAGCCATGATTGGGACAAAATTAGTTATGAACGGTACTTGGAAACAACCTGGAGTGTACAACCTTGAAGAGTTGGATCCAGATCCATTCATGGAAGCTTTGAATGAATATGGTTTGCCATGGGTTGTGGTTGAAAATCCACAAATGGTGGACTAATGAAGTTAGAACAAGTACCAACACCAGCTTATGTTATTGACTTAGCCAAGTTAGAAGCCAACTGCCGCATTTTACAATATATACAAGAAGAAGCCGGTTGCAAGGTTTTGCTTGCCCAGAAGGCGTATTCCCTATATAAAACCTATCCCTTGATTAGCCAGTATCTATCTGGTACGACTGCAAGTGGACTCTTTGAAGCTAAGTTGGCTAGGGAAGAGTTCCCGGGAGAAGTTCATGTCTTTGCACCTGCTTTCAAGGATGAGGACATGGAGGAATTGCTTGAGATAACAGACCATATCGTTTTTAACTCAGAGAGACAGTTGCGTAAACATGGAGCTCGTTGTCGAGCGGCTGGTATCAGTGTCGGTTTGCGTATCAACCCTCAATGTTCAACGCAGGGTGACCACGCGCTCTATGACCCTTGTGCTCCTGGCTCACGTTTTTGGAGTGACTTCAGACAAGATACCTAGTGATTTATTGGATTTGGTTGACGGACTACATTTTCATACCCTCTGTGAGCAAGGGGCGGATGATTTACAAACGACTTTGAAAGCAGTAGAAGAGCAGTTTGGAAGCTATTTGCATCAGGTCAAGTGGCTCAATATGGGTGGTGGACATCACGTTACAAGAGAAGATTACGATGTGGATTTGCTGATTTCTGAAATCAAGCGTATTCGAGAAACCTATAACCTTGACGTCTATATCGAACCAGGAGAAGCCATTGCACTCAATGCTGGTTATCTTGCGACTGAAGTCTTAGATATCGTTGAAAATGGGGTTGAGACTTTGGTGCTAGATGCTTCAGCAAGCTGCCATATGCCTGATGTACTTGAGATGCCCTATCGTCCACCTTTGAGAAATGGCTTTGAGGAACAGGAAAAAGCCCATACCTATAGACTTTCTTCCAATACCTGCCTGACGGGTGATGTGATCGGCGATTATAGTTTTGAAAATCCTGTTAAAATTGGAGATAGACTGTACTTTGAGGATATGGCTATTTACTCATTTGTTAAAAATAATACATTTAACGGCATTGGGCTTCCAAGTTTGTATCTCATGGATGAGCAGGGTGAGTGCAGTTTAGTCAAAGCTTTTGGCTACCAAGACTTTAAGGGGAGATTATCATGATAGAAACTCCGAAAAAAGCAGGCTATCGTATGCCTGCAGAATATGAACCGCACCATGGTACCCTCATGATATGGCCGACTCGACCAGGGTCGTGGCCTTATCAAGGTAAGGCAGCCAAGAAGGCTTTAGCCAGATTATCAAAACCATAGCAGAAGGGGAAAGAGTCTATCTTTTGGTGGAGCAAGACTATCTATCTGAAGCACAAGACTACCTTGGAGATAGCGTTGTTTATTTAGATATTCCCACCAATGATGCTTGGGCGCGTGATACAGGCCCAACCATTCTCGTCAACGATAAAAGAGAAAAATTAGCAGTCGATTGGGCTTTCAATGCTTGGGGTGGTGCTGTTGATGGTCTCTACCAAGACTATGAAGCAGATGACCAAGTAGCTAGTCGTTTTGCTGAGGCCTTGGAAATGCCTGTTTACGATGCTAAACCTTTTGTACTGGAAGGCGGAGCGATACACAGCGATGGTCAAGGAACTATTCTTGTGACCGAAAGTTGTTTGTTTAGTCCTGGGCGTAATCCTCACCTGACTAAAGAGGAAATCGAGAATACCTTATTAGAGAGCCTCGGAGCTGAAAAAGTCATTTGGCTTCCTTATGGTATTTATCAAGATGAAACCAATGAACACGTTGATAATGTTGCTGCTTTTGTTGGTCCTGCTGAACTTGTCTTGGCTTGGACGGACGACCAAGATGATCCCCAGTATGCTATGTCTGCAGCTGATTTAGCTATCTTAGAAAAAGAAACTGATGCAAAAGGCCGTCACTTCATCATTCATAAATTGCCAATTCCTGCAGTTCGACAAGTTGTGACAGAAGAGGATTTGCCAGGATACATCTATGAAGAAGGAGAAGAAGAGCGTTATGAGGGTGAGCGCCTTGCAGCTTCCTACGTAAACTTTTATATCGCCAACAAGGCAGTCTTGGTTCCCCAGTTTCAAGATAAAAACGACCAAGTGGCCTTGGAGATACTCAGCAAGTGTTTCCCAGACCGTAAAGTTGTCGGAATACCAGCCAGAGATATTCTCTTAGGCGGTGGCAATATCCACTGTATTACCCAACAAATCCCAGAATAGGAGAAAAAGATGAGAAATGTAAGAGTTGCAGCCATTCAGATGCAATGCGCTAAGGATATTGAAACGAATATTCAAACAGCTGAACGTTTAGTTCGACAAGCTGCTGAGCAAGGCGCGCAAATCATTCTCTTGCCCGAATTATTTGAACGTCCATACTTTTGTCAGGAGCGTCAGTATGACTACTACCAGTATGCTCAATCTGTAGCAGAAAACACCGCCATTCAGCATTTTAAGGAGCTTGCTAAGGAACTACAGCTTGTTCTACCAATCAGTTTCTATGAAAAAGATGGCAATGTCTTGTATAACTCTATTGCTGTTATTGATGCAGATGGGGAAGTGCTGGGCGTTTATCGGAAGACTCACATACCAGATGATCATTATTATCAAGAGAAATTCTATTTCACACCTGGCAACACAGGCTTCAAGGTCTGGGATACTCGGTATGCCAAGATTGGTATTGGTATCTGTTGGGATCAATGGTTTCCTGAAACAGCGCGCTGTCTTGCTCTGAATGGGGCAGAATTGCTCTTTTATCCAACAGCCATCGGTTCAGAGCCAATTTTGGATACTGACAGTTGTGGTCACTGGCAACGTACCATGCAAGGACACGCAGCAGCAAATATTGTCCCAGTTATTGCAGCCAATCGTTATGGTTTGGAGGAAGTCACTCCTAGTGAGGAAAATGGTGGACAGAGTTCCAGTCTTGACTTCTACGGTTCCTCCTTTATGACGGATGAAACAGGAGCTATTCTAGAGCAAGCCAAAAGACAAGAAGAAGCTGTTCTGTTAGCAACTTATGATTTAGACAAGGGAGCAAGCGAACGCCTAAATTGGGGCTTGTTTCGAGATAGAAGACCAGAAATGTATCGACGGATTACAGACTAGTATGGGAGGAATGAGAGATTCATTCTGCTAGACTAATACTCTTCGAAAATCTCTTCAAACTACGTCAGCTTCACTTTGCCGTAGATATGGATATTGACTTCGTCAATTCTATCCACAACCTCAAAACAGTGTTTTGAGCTGACTTCGTCAGTCTTATCTACAACCTCAAAGCAGTGCTTTGAGCAACCTGCGGCTAGCTTCCTAGTTTGCTCTTTTGATTTTCAGTGAGTATAACTTCTTATTAGCAACAGAAAAAAATACTATGGTTATCTAGCAAGTGGATTTTACATTTTAACCCTCTAAGGCTTTCTCGCGCTTTTCTGCGAGGAGCTTTTCTGTTTAAGCTTTATCAATAAAACATGCTATAATAGTTGCAGAAAGGTTGGTATTTATGGCTAGGATATTGGTTATTGAAGACAATAGTGATATTCAAGAAATTTTGAGAACACTTCTTACTGAGGAACATGAGGTGATTCAAGCCTTTTCTGGTACAGAAGGAATCATACTTTTTGACCAAGGTGGGATTGACCTCGTTTTGCTAGATATTATGCTTCCTGGGAAAAATGGGGATCAAGTTTTAAAAGCTATCAGGAAACAAAATCAAACTCCAGTCATTATGCTGACAGCCTTGAGCGATAAGAAGTTAATCAGTCAATACCTCTTAGACGGTGCCAATGATTACATAGTGAAACCTTTTGATTTGGATGAAGTCTTTGCCAGAGTTACTGTTCAGTTACGCCAAAGTGTAGAAAAAAACAGCCTATGGAAATAGTAACAACTGAACATCTGCCACAAAACTTGAAAAATATCCAGTTTGATGCAGAAAGCTTTGAAATCAAAAATAGTCAGGAAACTATTCGCCTTGCCAAGAAAGAATGCTTGATTCTCCAAACTCTCCTTAAACATCCTAAGAAAATTTTCACCAAGGAAGAACTTTATGAATTGGTCTGGGAGGAGAGCTACCTACCTGGAGATAATACCCTCAATACGCATTTGAGTAATCTTCGTAAAAAATTAAACCAGCTTGACCCAAATCAAGAATATATTGAAACCATCTGGGGAGTTGGGGTAAGATTAAAAGGAGACAAGCAATGATCTACATGATAATCTTTGTCCTACTGGTACTCCTACTTATTTTATCGATTGCATTGATTCGCTACCATCTAGCACCTAAAAACTTGAGTCAACAGATTGAAGACAAGATTCTTACGGGGAGTATGAAAAGAGTCGGAGTCAGCATTTTTTCCAAACATTTTTTACATCTCTACCAGCAGATTGAAAATCTATTTCAGGAAGTAGAACAATCTCGGTTGGTTATGAAAAGGGAAAAGCAGACTCTGGATATGGCCATCAGCAATATCGCCCATGATATTCGGACGCCTCTGACCATCGCTTCAGGCTACACGCAACAGTTGATAAAATCTCATGAAGACAAAGCAGAAACCTTACAAAAAATAGCCCAGCATCTTGATTTAGTTTCCAAACGTTTGGAGGCTCTTCTAGAATATCGTCGTTTGATGGAAGGAGCTGTCAAACCAAAACTGGAAGAAGTGGAGCTTTCAGCTTTTATTACCAAGAAGACTTTGGCTTATTATGATGTTTTTCAGGCGGCAAATATCATGCTTGATTTTAAGGTTGAAGCTGGTTTGAAAATGAGGACTGATGAAGATTTACTGGATCGAATTTTACAAAATCTGCTTGGGAATGTCCTCAAACATGGCAAGGAAGAAGCACGTCTGTCCTTGAGAAAGGAAAAGGAACAGCTTGTCTTAGAAATTGCAAACCTTGTCAAACAGCCCATCAAAAGAATAGAAAATCTCAGCAACCGTTTTTATTTTGAAAATCTATCTGATACGGAAGAAGCCTCTGGTTTAGGCCTTTATATCACTGAGGAATTATGCCATCTTCTTGGTTCAGAGATGAAACTAAGCACAGATGGACAGTGGTTGTCGGTTTTCATTTATTTTTAACGAAAAGAGGTTCGGCAAAAACTATAGTAAAATGAACCAAAAACAGTACACAATGTGGTATAATCTTCTTATGGCATATTCAATAGATTTTCGTAAAAAAGTTCTCTCCTATTGTGAGCGAACAGGTAGTATAACAGAAGCATCCGATGTTTTCCAAATCTCACGTAATACCATTTATGGCTGGTTAAAGCTAAAAGAGAAAACAGGAGACCTAAAGCATCAAGTAAAAGGAACAAAGCCAAGAAAAGTTGATAAAGATAGACTCAAAAACTATCTTACTGACAATCCAGATGCTTATTTGACTGAAATAGCTTCTGAATTTGGCTGTCATCCAACTACTATCCACTATGCTCTCAAAGCTATGGGCTACACTCGAAAAAAAAAGAACCACACCTACTATGAACAAGACCCAGAAAAAAAGTAGCTTTATTTCTTAAGAATTTCAATAGTTTAAAAGCACTTAGCACCTGTTTATATTGATGAAACAGGATTCGATACTTATTTTTATCGAGAATATGGTCGCTCTTTAAAAGGTCAGTTAATAAGAGGTAAAGTATCTGGAAGAAGATATCAGAGGATTTCTTTGGTTGCAGGGCTAACAAATAGTGAATTAATCGCTCCAATGACTTACGAAGAGACGATGACCAGCGACTTTTTTGAAGCATGGTTTCAGAAGTTTCTCTTGCCAACATTAAATACACCATCAGTTATTATTATGGATAATGCAAGATTCCATCGAATGGGGAAGCTAGAACTCTTGTGTGAAGAGTTTGGGCATAAACTTTTACCTCTTCCTCCCTACTCACCTGAGTACAATCCTATTGAGAAAACATGGGCTCATATCAAAAAGCACCTCAAAAAGGTATTACCAACTTGCAATACTTTTTACGAGGCTCTTTTGTCCTACTTTTGTTTCAATTGACTATAACTTCTAAATCATGACCACTCCGTCTAATGGGTTGTTATGACTTGTCTCGTACCTATCGGAGCGAGACGAACTAATAGTCACATAAAAAACGAGTATCTCCAACTACGGAAATGCTCGTTTTTGTGATAGTTAGAAGTGGGTTTTTGCTCAACCTTCTTTTTATATCTTTTACAATCCTGCAAATTCTTTGATTTCTTGTGCTGACATTGAAGAGTCGCAACGGACATTGATTTGTCCATCTGCAAAATGAACAAAACCTGGTACAGTTGGGATTCCATAGCGTGAGCGGAATGCTTGCAACTCATTGAGCTGACTTGGTTCTTCACTGTTGATGAAGTAGATGTGAGCTTTAGTTTCAGCTACGACACCTGCCAAGGTACCAGCAAATTTACGGCAGTAAGGGCAAGTTTTACGACCGATAAAGAAGGTTGCAGTTTCTTTTTTATCAAGAGCTTCTTGCGCACGCGCAACTGTAGTGACTTCAAGATCTTTGATATTATCTAAAAATTGTTCCATGAGATTACCTCGCTTTCATTGATATATCTAGTATGCCATAAAGTTTCTAAAATTGCTTAGATTTGATACGAAAAAAGATGAGATTGGTTTGGTCTCATCTTTTTATAGGACTTTATTTTTACAAAAGCATTGATTTCTGCTTCGATATTAGCAATCTTAGCTTGTGATTCTTCGTTGGTTTCACCCTACAACTGCAATGTAGAACTTGATTTTTGGTTCTGTACCTGAAGGGCGAACAGCAATCCATGAACCGTCAGCAAGTGTGTATTTCAACACATCACTTGGAGGAGTTGTTAAGTTTGTAACAGTACCGTCAGCAGCAGTAGCAGTTTGAGCCTTGAAGTCTTCTACGACAGTGATAGCTGTTGCATTCCATTCTTTTGGAGCATTGTTACGGAATTTAGCCATAATCGCTTTGATTTGTTCAGCACCATCGACACCTGAAAGAGTAACAGAGATAGTTTTTTCTGCGTAGTAGCCGTACTCTTTGTAGATTTCTTCGATACCGTCAGCAAGTGTCAAACCACGTGAACGGTAGTAGGCAGCAAGTTCAGCAACGACAAGAACGGCTTGGATAGCGTCTTTATCACGTACGAATGGTTTAATCAAGTAACCGAAGCTTTCTTCAAATCCCATCATGTAAGTGTGATTGTGTTTTTCTTCGAATTCTTGGATTTTTTCAGCGATGAATTTGAAACCAGTCAAGACGTTGAACATAGTTGCGCCGTAGCTTTCAGCAATCTTCGTTACCAAGTCAGTTGAAACGATAGATTTGCAGAGAGCGGCATTTTCAGGAAGAGTTCCAGCGTTTTTGTGGGCTTCCAAGATGTATTTAGCCATGATAGCACCGATTTGGTTACCTGAAAGGTTGAGGTAGCTACCATCTTTTTGAAGAACTTCAACACCAACACGGTCAGCGTCAGGGTCAGTTGCCACAAGAACATCTGCACCAACTTGACGACCAAGTTCTTCAGCAAGGGCAAAGGCTGCTTGGCTTTCTGGGTTTGGAGATTTTACAGTTGAGAAATCTGGGTCAGCAGTTGCTTGTGCTTCAACGACTTGAACAGAGTCAAATCCTGCTTGGGCAAGAGCACGACGAGCCAACATTTCACCAGTACCATGAAGTGGTGTGTAGACAATCTTCATGTCTTTACCGAATTCTTCAATCAAGGCTGGGTTGATGTTTACGTCCTTAACCTCTTTGAGGTATTCAACGTCGACAGCTTCGCCGATAACTTCAATCAAGCCAGAAGCTTTTTCAGCTTCCACATCAGCAACTTCAACTGCAAATGGGATTTTCGATTGCACGGATATAAGTAGTCAAAGCGTCCGCGTCGTGTGGAGGCATTTGTCCACCGTCTTCACCGTAAACCTTGTAACCGTTAAATGGTGCAGGGTTGTGACTGGCTGTGACCATGATACCCGCGAAACAGTTGAGGTGACGAACTGCAAATGAGAGTTCTGGAGTTGGACGAAGGCTTTCAAATACGTAAGATTTGATGCCGTGTTTAGCAAGAACTGCCGCAGATTCAAAGGCAAACTCAGGTGAGAAGTGACGGCTATCGTAGGCAATTGCCACACCACGTTCTTTTTCGTTTCCACCTTTTGACTCAATCAAACGAGCCAATCCTTCAGTAGCTTGGCGAACAACGTAAATGTTGATGCGGTTTGTACCAGCACCAATCAAGCCACGCATACCTGCAGTACCAAATTCAAGATTTGTATAGAAGGCATCTTCCTTTCGTTTTTTTCGTCCATATTTTCCAAATCTTGACGAAGGTAGTCAGGAAGCTCCGCAAAATCAACCCATTTCTGGTAATTTTCTTGGTAAGACATTAAAATTCTCCTTTTTGTAAATTGTTTTAACCGTTCACATTATAGCACTTTTTAGTGTTTTAGTAAAACGGTAGCATAATTTTCAGAAAAGTAGTGACATATGCCTGTTTATCAAGTCTTGAATGCCTTTGGGAAACATGCTATACTACTTGTATGATTATTTTACAAGCTAATAAAATTGAACGTTCTTTTGCAGGAGAGGTTCTTTTCGATAATATTAATCTGCAGGTTGATGAACGAGATCGGATTGCTCTTGTTGGGAAAAATGGTGCAGGTAAGTCTACTCTTTTGAAGATTTTGGTTGGAGAAGAGGAGCCAACTAGCGGAGAAATCAATAAGAAAAAGGATATTTCTCTGTCTTACCTAGCCCAAGATAGCCGTTTTGAGTCTGAAAATACCATCTACGATGAGATGCTTCATGTCTTTGATGACTTGCGTCGGACTGATAAACAACTTCGCCAGATGGAGCTAGAGATGGGTGAAAAGTCTGGTGATGATTTGGATAAACTGATGTCAGATTATGACCGCTTATCTGAGAATTTTCGTCAAGCAGGTGGCTTTACTTATGAAGCTGATATTCGAGCGATTTTGAATGGCTTCAAGTTTGATGAGTCTATGTGGCAGATGAAAATTGCTGAGCTTTCTGGTGGTCAAAATACCCGTCTGGCGCTGGCCAAAATGCTTCTTGAAAAGCCCAATCTCTTGGTCTTGGACGAGCCGACCAACCACTTGGATATCGAAACCATAGCCTGGCTAGAGAATTACTTGGTAAATTATAGCGGTGCCCTTATTATTGTCAGCCACGACCGTTATTTCTTGGATAAGGTTGCGACAATTACGCTGGATTTGACTAAACATTCCTTGGATCGCTATGTGGGCAATTACTCTCGTTTTGTTGAGCTGAAGGAGCAAAAGCTAGCTACTGAGGCAAAAAACTATGAAAAGCAACAGAAGGAAATCGCAGCTCTGGAAGACTTTGTCAATCGCAATCTAGTCCGAGCTTCAACGACCAAACGTGCCCAATCTCGTCGCAAACAACTGGAAAAAATGGAGCGTTTAGACAAGCCTGAAGCTGGGAAAAAGTCAGCTAATATGACCTTTCATTCTGATAAAGTATCTGGAAATGTCGTTTTGACGGTGGAGAATGCTGCTATTGGCTATGATGGTGAAATCTTATCAGAACCAATCAACCTTGATCTTCGTAAGATGAACGCTATTGCCATCGTTGGTCCAAATGGTATTGGCAAGTCAACCTTTATCAAGTCTATTGTGGACCAGATTCCTTTTATCAAGGGAGAAAAGCGCTTTGGTGCCAATGTTGAGGTTGGTTACTATGACCAAACCCAAAGTAAGCTGACACCAAGTAATACGGTGCTGGATGAACTCTGGAATGATTTTAAACTGACACCAGAAGTTGAAATTCGTAACCGTCTAGGTGCCTTCCTTTTCTCAGGAGATGATGTTAAAAAATCAGTCAGCATGCTGTCAGGTGGCGAGAAAGCTCGTTTGCTTTTGGCTAAATTGTCTATGGAAAACAACAACTTCCTGATCCTTGACGAGCCGACCAACCACTTGGATATTGATAGTAAGGAAGTGCTAGAAAATGCCTTGATTGACTTTGATGGAACTCTTCTATTTGTCAGCCACGACCGTTACTTTATCAATCGTGTAGCAACTCATGTACTGGAATTGTCTGAGAAGGGTTCGACTCTTTACCTGGGAGATTACGACTACTATGTTGAGAAGAAAGCAGAAGTAGAAATGATTCAGGCTGAGGAAGCTTCAACTAGCAATCAAGCAAAAGAAGCAAGTCCAGTCAATGACTATCAGGCTCAGAAAGAAAGTCAAAAAGAAGTTCGCAAACTCATGCGACAAATCGAAAATCTAGAAGCTGAAATTGAAGAGCTAGAAAGTCAAAGTCAAATCATTTCTGAACAAATGCTGGAAACCAACGATGCAGGTAAACTGATGGAATTGCAGGCTGAGCTGGACAAAATCAGCCACCGTCAGGAAGAAGCTATGCTTGAGTGGGAAGAATTATCAGAGCAGGTGTAAAGATGGAACATCTTGGAAAGGTATTTCGTGAATTTCGAACAAGTGGGAATTATTCCTTAAAGGAGGCGGCAGGGGAGTCCTGTTCAACCTCTCAGTTATCTCGCTTTGAGCTTGGGGAGTCTGACCTAGCAGTCTCACGTTTCTTTGAGATTTTGGATAACATTCATGTCACAATAGAAAATTTCATGGATAAGGCAAGGAATTTTCACAATCATGAACATGTTGCCATGATGGGACAAATTGTGCCCCTTTACTATTCAAATGATATTGCAGGTTTTCAAAAGCTTCAAGAAGAACAACTGGAAAAGGCTAAGAGTTCAACTAATCCCCTCTATTTTGAGTTGAACTGGATTTTGCTACAAGGTCTGATTTGTCAAAGAGATTCGAGTTATGATATGAAGCAGGATGATTTGGATAAAGTAGCAGATTATCTCTTCAAAACGGAAGAATGGACCATGTATGAATTGATTCTTTTCGGGAACCTCTATAGTTTCTACGATGTGAACTATGTCACTCGGATTGGTAGAGAAGTTATGGAGAGGGAAGAATTTTATCAAGAAATTGGGCGCCATAAGAGATTAGTGTTGATTTTGGCCCTCAATTGTTATCAGCATTGTCTAGAGCATCTTTCTTTTGATAATGCAAGCTATTTTGAGACTTATACAGAGAAGATTATTGGTAATGGTATCAAACTGTATGAGCGTAATATTTTCCATTATCTAAAAGGCTTTTCCCTTTGTACCAAAAAGGACAGTGTAAAGAAGGTTGTAAGCAGATGCAAGAGGCCATGCATATCTTTGACCTGCTAGGTATTCCAGAGCAAGTAGCCTATTATCAGGAACACTACGAAAAATTTATCAAAGATTAATTTTCCCAAATAAGGGAAAAAACCAAAAGCTTCTTTCGGTTTTGATACAATAGTTTCAAAATTTGAGAGGAGTTTTTATATGAATCGCTATGCAGTACAGTTGATTAGTCGCGGAGCTGTTAACAAGATAGGGAATATGCTCTATGATTATGGAAATAGTATCTGGTTGGCTTCCATGGGAACTATCGGACAGACAGTTTTAGGAATGTATCAGATTTCTGAACTTGTCACATCTATTCTCGTAAATCCTTTTGGTGGAGTTATATCAGACCGTTTTTCTCGTCGTAGGATTTTAATGGCGACGGACTTGATTTGCGGCCTTCTCTGTTTAGCTATTTCTTTCATCAGAAATGATAGCTTGATGATTGCCGCCTTGATTTTTGCCAATATTGTTCAGGCGGTTGCCTTTGCATTTTCTCGTACAGCCAATAAAGCCATTATAACTGAGGTTGTTGAGAAAGACGAGATTGTGACCTACAATGCTCGCTTAGAGTTAATCTTGCAGGTTGTAGCTGTAAGTTCTCCTGTTCTTTCCTTCCTTGTTTTACAATTTGCCAGTCTTCATGTAACACTTATATTAGATGCCATTAGTTTTTTCATCGCATTTACTTTAGTAGCTTTTCTCCCTAAAAAAGAGACTCAGGAACAAGAGAAAAAGACTTTCAGCTGGAAAGATATCTTTATTGATATGAAGGCTGGACTACACTATATTTGGCATCAGAAAGAGATTTTTTTCCTTTTGTTAGTAGCTTCCAGTGTTAATTTCTTTTTTGCCGCTTTTGAATTTCTCCTCCCCTTTTCAAATCAGCTCTATGGAGTTCAAGGTGCCTATGCCACTATTTTAACTATGGGGGCTATTGGTTCCATTGTGGGAGCTATTCTAGCTAGCAAAGTAAAGGCGAGTGTTTATAACCTTTTGATTTTACTAGCTTTGACTGGAGTAGGAGTTTTCATGATGGGATTACCACTGCCAACTTTCCTTTCTTTTTCTGGAAATTTAGTTTGTGAACTGTTTATGACAATTTTTAATATTCACTTTTTTACTCAGGTGCAAACCAAGGTTGAGGGGGAATATTTGGGGAGAGTATTAAGCACAATTTTTACTTTAGCCATTCTATTTATGCCTATTGCCAAAGGCTTTATGACAGTGCTACCAAGTGTACATCTCTCTTCTTTCTTGGTAATTGGAATCGGGGTTATCATTCTGTCTTGTCTATCCCTCGTGTATGTTCGAACTCATTTTGAAAAAGAAACATAAGTTTGCTTGGACTTCAAAAATAATTCCAATCTAAGTGTTTTTTCCGCCCTTCTCGTTTGTGAGGAGGGCTTACTTTATGGTAAAATGGTCTTATGAATAAAAGAATGAATGAGTTAGTCGCCTTGCTCAATCGCTATGCGACTGAGTACTATACTAGCGATAATCCGTCGGTTTCAGATAGTGAGTATGACCGCCTTTACCGTGAGTTGGTCGAGTTAGAAACTGCCTATCCAGATCAAGTATTAGCAGACAGTCCGACCCATCGTGTTGGTGGCAAGGTTTTAGATGGTTTTGAAAAATACAGTCATCAGTATCCTCTTTATAGTTTGCAGGATGCTTTTTCACGTGAGGAGCTTGAAGCTTTTGATGCGCGTGTTCGTAAGGAAGTGGCCCATCCAACCTATATTTGTGAGCTGAAAATCGATGGCTTATCTATCTCGCTGACGTATGAAAAGGGTATTTTAGTTGCTGGGGCAACGCGCGGAGACGGTTCTATTGGGGAGAATATTACAGAAAATCTCAAGCGTGTCAAGGACATTCCTTTGACCTTGCCAGAAGAACTAGACATCACAGTTCGTGGGGAATGTTACATGCCACGCGCTTCTTTTGACCAGGTCAACCAAGCTCGCCAAGAAAATGGAGAGCCTGAATTTGCCAATCCTCGTAATGCGGCGGCAGGAACTCTGCGACAGTTGGATACAGCAGTAGTAGCCAAGCGCAATCTTGCGACGTTCCTCTATCAAGAAGCCAGCCCTTCAACTCGTGACAGTCAAGAAAAAGTTTTGAAGCACCTAGAACAGCTTGGTTTTGTAGTTAATCCAAAGCGAATTCTGGCTGAAAACATAGATGAAATCTGGGATTTTATCCAAGAAGTAGGGCAAGACAGGGACAATCTGCCTTATGATATTGATGGGGTAGTGATCAAGGTCAACGACCTAGCAGGTCAAGAAGAACTTGGTTTTACCGTTAAAGCTCCAAAATGGGCAGTAGCATACAAGTTCCCTGCTGAAGAAAAAGAAGCTCAACTCTTATCAGTTGACTGGACAGTTGGCCGTACAGGTGTTGTAACCCCAACTGCAAACCTTACACCTGTTCAGCTTGCTGGTACGACTGTTAGCCGTGCGACTCTGCACAATGTGGATTATATTGCTGAAAAAGATATCCGCAAAGACGATACGGTCATCGTCTATAAGGCCGGGGACATCATCCCTGCTGTTTTACGTGTGGTAGAGTCCAAACGGGTTTCTGAAGAGAAACTAGATATCCCTACAAACTGTCCAAGTTGTGATTCCGACTTGTTGCACTTTGAAGATGAGGTGGCCCTGCGTTGTATCAATCCACGTTGCCCTGCCCAAATTATGGAAGGTTTGATTCACTTTGCTTCTCGAGATGCCATGAATATTACAGGACTTGGTCCATCAATTGTTGAGAAGCTTTTCGCTGCCAATTTAGTCAAGGATGTGGCAGATATTTACCGTTTGAAAGAAGAAGATTTTCTCCTTTTAGAAGGTGTTAAGGAAAAGTCCGCTTCTAAACTGTATCAGGCCATCCAAGATTCAAAAGAAAATTCTGCTGAAAAACTCTTGTTTGGATTAGGAATTCGCCATGTCGGCAGTAAGGCCAGTCAGCTTTTACTTCAACATTTTCACTCGATTGAAAATCTGGCTCAGGCAGATCCAGAGGAAGTGGCTAGTATTGAAAGTCTAGGTGGTGTGATTGCCAAGAGTCTTCAGACTTATTTTGCGACAGAAGGCTCTGAAATTCTGCTCAAAGAATTGAAAGAAGCTGGGGTCAATCTGGACTATAAAGGACAGACAGTAGTGGCAGATGCGGCCTTGTCAGGTTTGACCGTTGTGTTGACTGGAAAATTGGAACGGCTCAAGCGCTCAGAAGCTAAAAGTAAACTCGAAAGTCTGGGTGCCAAAGTAACAGGCAGTGTTTCTAAAAAGACCGACCTCGTCGTGGCAGGTGCAGATGCTGGAAGTAAACTTCAAAAAGCACAAGAACTCGGTATCGAAGTTCGAGATGAAGCTTGGCTAGAAAGTTTGTAAAGAATAGTAGAAGGCTTGGTGTTAGATAGTCTGAAACTGTCTCTCCTGAAGTGTTTTGACATGGATTGAGTCTATCCTGAGTCAGAAATTAAATCGCTGAATCTATCAGCACCACATAAAAAATTAAATTAGAAATTAGGAAAAGAAATGTTTAATTACCCTGTAGTCATCCATTTTCATCGAAAAAAATGGGGATTATGCCGCCTGTTCATTTAGTAGAAAACAGGCGGACAATGTTGAAAAATTGTATTATGAGAATAACTTTTTTGGAGCAAAGTTCTCCTTCACAGTTACAAGTCAAGAGAAGTTAGAAAAACTGAAATTCTCAGTTGAAATTGATGGGAAAGTTAAGGATTATCCCGTGCGTTATAACTACTATCCGCTTCTGACAGAAGTTTGGATTTTAGAGGGCGACGAGACTGTTTATTATTCTGAAAACCCAGCCATTGCTAGTCCTTACTACAAAGATCAAAATCCATTTGCTTTTGATAGAGCAATACATAGCGCTAGTTTTGATCACCACTGGGGCTACCAAGGAGAACTAGGTTACAGTCTTTCAGATTATCAAACAAGCTTTAAACTTTGGGCTCCTACGGCTACAGCTGTACAGGTGGTTGTCTACGAAAATACCAGTAACGACGCTCCGATTTGGAAAACCTTTAATCTAGAGCGTGGTAATAGCTATTCATACAGTCATAAGTACAATACCATTGGTGTTTGGAGTCTAGACTTAGATGAAAATCTTGCTGGCAAGGCTTATCAGTATCAGATTGACTTTCCTCACCACCAGACTGTGACGAGAGATCCTTACACGATTGCCACAAGTCCTGACAGTAAACGTTCTGTAATTCTTTCTCATCAAGACAGACAAGTAGAAGGATTTGAGGTCAAACATGGAACAGAAGCGCCTTGGCGTTTGGAAAATCCATGTAAAGCAGTTATCTGTGAAATGCATATCCGAGATTTAACCAAATCTCCGACATCTGGAGTTGCAGAGCATCTCCGTGGAACCTTCCTTGGTGCTGCCCAGACTGGAACTGTAAACCAATTCGGACAAGCAACCGCCTTTGACTATATCAAAGAACTTGGCTGCAACTATGTTCAACTCCAGCCTATCTTTGATCGCCATAAGGAATACGATGAGGATGGAAATGTAACCTATAACTGGGGTTATGACCCTCAAAACTACAATGCACCAGAACCAAGTTTTTCTAGTAATCCAGATGATCCAGGGCAGGTCATTCGTGATTTGAAGACCATGGTTCAAGCCTATCACGATGCGGGTATTGGTGTCATTATGGATGTGGTCTATAATCATACCTTCTCAGTAGTTGATGCACCTTTCCAAACAACTGTCCCTGATTACTACTATCGTATGAATCCAGACGGTACCTTCCAGAATGGAACGGGTGTTGGAAATGAAACAGCCAGTGAACACGAAATGTTCCGCAAGTATATGATTGATTCCCTTCTATACTGGGTGCTGGAATACAATATTGACGGCTTTCCGTTTTGACTTGATGGGTATTCATGATGTCAAAACCATGCAAGCGATTCGTTGGGCGCTAGATGAGGTTGATCCCCGTATTATCACTTATGGAGAAGGCTGGGATATGGGAACAGGTCTTGCACCTTATGATAAGGCCAAGAAGGACAATGCCTACCAAATGCCAAATATCGGATTCTTCAATGATGATCAGCGTGATGCGGTCAAAGGAGGAGAAGTTTATGGTGCAATCAAGTCAGGATTTGTAAGTGGTGCAGCCACCGAACCAATCATTGCCAAGGCCATTCTTGGTAGCCGAGAATTGGGGTCTTATCTCAGTCCAAACCAGGTTCTCAACTATGTTGAAGCCCATGACAATTATAATCTTCATGATTTGTTGGCGACTCTTCATCCAGCTCAAAATTCAGACCAGATTATGCGCAAGGTTGAGACGGCGACAGCAATGAACCTTCTCATGCAAGGAATGTCCTTTATGGAAATTGGCCAAGAATTTGGTCGAACCAAGTTAATTCCGACGGGTGAACATGGACAACTCACTCCGGCAGACCGAGAACGTGCTATGAATAGTTACAACGCTCCTGACAGTGTCAACCAAATAAACTGGGATTTAATCAATGAAAGACAAGAAAGCATTGACTTTGTCCGTCAAATTATTCGACTGAAAACACAGACTAGCGCCTTTTCTTATCCTACATACGAAGAAGTTTACCGTCATGTCTTTGTCCACACAGCTGCAGAAAATAGCGGATGGATTGTTTACGAGATTCACGGGGGACCAGAACATCTATTGGTAGTATTCAATGCCAAGGGAAGTTCCTTATACTTTGAAAATGCAGGAAATTTAGCAATGTTGGTAACCAACAGTCGCTCAAAAGAAGACAATGTTATAGATGATATTAGTCTAGCTGTCTTGACTGTTTTATAATACCATCTATCTCGCTATTTTAACACAGCAAAATTCCCAGTTATGAGCATTACTAAAAATCCATTCATTCATTGAAATTGAATGAATAGAAAAGAGCTTAGCTAACAGCTCGCTTGTATAGAAAAATTTTATAAATATTTTTTTACGAAACAACGCATCCCTATCAAAGTGTTTGAACACTTGATAGGGTGTCTTTTTATTATGGCTTGAAGCCATAATATAAAATCAGGAAATTCGTTTCCTGGTTTATTTTTTTACTTAAAATTATATTTTTTTGCTAGGAAAAATAACGAACTTTATGATAGTATAATAAAAAAACAATTCGTTTTCAAAAACATTTCTGAAAAATTTCTTGATTTACAAGTGAATACATCAGTGAATTTGTTGAAGACTTTCAAAAGATTTTTTTGCAAATTCCGTAATTTACTTGAATCTTCCCTAAAAAGGTAGTATAATAAATCTATAGAAAACGCTTACAGAAAATGGGAGGCATTATGGATAAAAGAGAAGCTTTGCGTACCTTTATGACAGGTGAGAATTTTCACCTTCAGCATTATCTAGGAGCACATAGGGAAGAGCTAAATGGAGAGTACGGTTATACATTTCGTGTATGGGCTCCCAATGCTCAGGCTGTTCACTTGGTAGGGGATTTCACCAACTGGGTTGAAAATCAAATTCCGATGGAACGAAATGAATTTGGAGTCTGGGAAGTCTTTACCAGTCTTGCTCAAGAAAGCCAAATTTACAAGTACCATATCACACGTGCAAATGGTCATCAGCTTATGAAGATTGACCCTTTGGCTGTACGGTATGAGGCACGACCTGGTACTGGGGCTATTTTAACAGAAATTCCAGAGAAAAAATGGAAGGATGGTCTCTGGTTAGCTCGTAGAAAACGCTTGAGCTTTGAAGAGCGCCCTGTCAATATTTACGAGGCTCATGCTGGCTCTTGGAAGAGAAATCCTGATGGCAGTCCCTATAGTTTTGCTCAATTGAAAGATGAACTCATTCCTTACTTGGTTGAGATGAACTATACTCACATTGAGTTTATGCCCTTGATGTCTCACCCTCTCGGTTTGAGTTGGGGTTATCAGCTTATGGGTTACTTTGCTTTAGAGCATACTTATGGAAGTCCTGAAGAATTTCAAGATTTTGTTGAGGAATGCCATTTAAATAATATCGGAGTTATTGTAGATTGGGTCCCTGGACACTTTACCATTAATGATGATGCCTTAGCCTACTATGATGGAACACCAACTTTCGAATACCAAGACCATAATAAGGCTCATAATTATGGTTGGGGAGCTCTTAACTTCGATTTAGGAAAAAATGAAGTTCAGTCTTTCTTAATTTCTAGTATTAAACATTGGATTGAATTTTATCATTTGGATGGTATTCGCGTGGATGCAGTGAGCAACATTCTCTATCTTGACTACGATGATGCTCCATGGACACCTAATAAAGATGGTGGCAACCTAAACTATGAAGGCTATTATTTCCTAAAACGCTTGAATGATGCGATTAAACTTGTTCATCCAGATGTTATGATGATAGCTGAGGAAAGTTCATCAGCTACTCAGATTACTGACACCAAGGATTCAGACGGTCTTGGTTTTGATTACAAATGGAACATGGGTTGGATGAATGATATCCTCCGATTCTACGAAGAAGATCCGATCTATCGTAAATACGATTTTAACCTGGTGACTTTCAGCTTTATGTATGTCTTCAAGGAGAATTATCTCTTACCATTCTCGCACGATGAAGTGGTTCATGGTAAGAAGAGTATGATGCACAAGATGTGGGGAGATCGTTACAACCAATTTGCTGGCTTGCGTAATCTCTACACCTACCAAATTTGTCACCCGGGTAAGAAATTACTCTTCATGGGTAGCGAATATGGCCAATTTCTAGAGTGGAAATCTGAAGAACAGTTGGAATGGTCTAACCTAGAGGATCCAATGAATGCTAAGATGAAGTATTTCACTTCTCAGCTAAACCAGTTTTACAAAGACCATCGCTGTCTGTGGGAAAACGATACCAGCTATGATGGTATTGAAATCATCGATGCGGATAATCGAGACCAGAGTGTTCTGTCCTTCATTCGTAAGGGTAAAAAGGGCGATATGTTAGTCTGTGTCTTTAATATGGCCCCTGTTGAAAGACAAGATTTTACCATTGGTCTACCTGTTGCAGGGATTTACGAAGAAGTGTGGAATACTGAGTTAGAAGAGTGGGGCGGTGTCTGGAAAGAACACAATCAAACTGTTCAAACGCAAGAAGGACTATGGAAGGATTATGAGCAGACCTTGACCTTTACCCTACCAGCTATGGGGAGCAAGTGTTTGGAAAAATCAAGACGTCGCTTGAAAATCTGCAAAACCTGTCACAAAATCAAAAAAACCATAAAAGGAGTAGAAAATGAAGAATGAAATGTTAGCTTTGATTCTTGCTGGTGGGCAAGGAACTCGTCTCGGGAAACTCACTCAAAGCATTGCTAAACCAGCTGTACAATTTGGTGGGCGCTACCGTATCATTGACTTTGCTCTTTCAAACTGTGCCAACTCAGGCATCAACAATGTTGGAGTCATCACACAGTATCAACCACTTGCTCTTAACAATCATATTGGGAATGGTTCAAGTTGGGGTCTAGATGGTATTAATTCTGGTGTCTCTATCCTCCAACCTTATTCCGCAAGTGAAGGAAATCGTTGGTTTGAAGGAACTAGTCACGCTATTTATCAAAATATCGACTATATCGACAGTGTCAACCCTGAGTATGTTTTGATTCTGTCTGGGAGACCACATTTACAAAATGGACTATGATGATATGCTCCAGTCTCACAAGGATAATAATGCTAGTTTGACAGTAGCTGTTCTAGATGTTCCTCTTAAAGAAGCAAGCCGTTTTGGTATCATGAACACAGATGCAAATAACCGCATTGTTGAATTTGAAGAAAAACCAGCTCAACCTAAATCTACCAAAGCTTCTATGGGGATTTATATCTTTGATTGGCAACGTCTCCGCAATATGCTTGTTGCTGCTGAAAAGAGCAATGTCGATATGTCAGACTTTGGTAAGAATGTCATTCCAAATTACCTTGAGTCAGGTGAAAGTGTCTATGCCTATGAATTTAATGGTTACTGGAAAGATGTAGGTACTATTGAGTCACTTTGGGAAGCGAACATGGAGTATATTTCTCCAGAAAATGCCTTGGACAGCCGTAACCGTCAATGGAAGATTTACTCAAGAAACTTAATTTCACCACCAAACTTCCTTGGGGCAAATGCTCATGTGGAAGATTCCTTGGTTGTCGATGGCTGTTTCGTAGATGGAACTGTTAAACATTCCATCCTTTCAACAGGTGCGCAAGTTCGCGAGGGGGCAGAAGTAGTAGATTCAGTTATCATGAGTGGTGCAATTGTTGGTCAAGGAGCTAAAATCAAACGTGCCATTATCGGTGAAGGTGCAGTTATTTCTGACGGTGTCGAAATCGATGGAACAGAAGAAGTACAAGTTGTAGGATATGATGAAGTAGTGGGGGTAGCAACAGATGAAGATTGATAAATATTCTGCCATTTTAGGAAACACAGTTGGTTTTCATGATATGTCAACATTGACAGACCACCGTCCAGTAGCTAGTTTGCCATTTGGTGGTAAATATCGCTTGATTGACTTCCCGCTTTCAAGTCTTGCTAACGCTGGTGTACGTAGTATCTTTGGTATTTTCCAACAAGACAATATCAGTTCAGTCTTTGACCATATCCGTTCTGGGCGTGAGTGGGGCTTGTCAACGCTTCTCAGTCACTATTATCTAGGTATTTACAATACCCGTGTGGAAAGTAGTACAGTTGGAAAAGAATACTACCAACAGTTGCTTACTTACTTGAAACGTTCTGGCTCGAACCAAACAGTTTCACTCAACTGTGATGTTTTGATTAATATAGATTTGAATCAAGTTTTCCATCTACATACTACAACAAAGGGACCTATCACTGTAGTTTATAAAAAACTACCTAAAAAAGACATTTCAGAAGTAAATGCAATCTTGGACGTAGATGAAACAGATCATGTTCGTTCTCATAAACTCTTTGATGGTAAATCAACAGATGAAGTTTACAATATGTCCACAGATATCTTTGTCGTCGATACACCGTGGTTGATTGAACGCTTAGAAGAAGAAGCTAAGAAAGAACATCCAGAGAAATTGCGCTATGTTTTACGAGATTTGGCTGCAAAAGAAGGGGCTTTTGCCTACGAGTACACAGGCTATCTGGCAAATATTCATTCTGTAGAGTCTTATTACCAAGCTAACAAAGATATGCTTGAATCTCAAAAATTTTACTCTCTCTTTACTCCAAACCAAAAGATTTATACAAAGGTTAAGAATGAAGAACCAACTTACTACGCCAATACATCTAAGGTAAGTACATCTCAGTTTGCTTCTGGTAGTATCATTGAAGGTCAAGTGGCTAATTCTGTTCTATCACGCAATATTCATGTCCATAAGGATAGCTTGGTTAAAGATAGCATCTTATTCCCTCGTGTTGTTATTGGAGAAGGTGCTCAGGTAGAATATGCTATCTTGGACAAGGGTGTGGAAGTTGCAGATGGAGTTGTGATCCGTGGAACTGCAGAACATCCAGTCGTCGTTAAGAAAGGTGCTAAAGTAACAGAGGATATTCATTCATGAAAATTTTATTTGTAGCAGCTGAGGGTGCACCCTTTTCAAAAACAGGTGGTTTGGGAGACGTCATTGGCGCTCTTCCTAAATCACTAGTAAAAGCGGGACATGAAGTTGCAGTAATTTTACCCTACTATGACATGGTAGAGGCTAAATTTGGAAATCAGATTGAAGATGTTCTTCATTTTGAGGTGAACGTCGGTTGGCGCAGACAGTATTGTGGGATTAAGAAAACAGTTTTAAATGGTGTAACCTTCTACTTTATTGACAATCAATATTATTTTTTCCGTGGTCATGTTTACGGTGATTTTGATGACGGAGAACGCTTTGCTTTCTTCCAACTGGCTGCCACTGAGGCTATGGAAAGAATTGACTTTATTCCTGACCTTCTCCATGTTCATGACTACCATACAGCTATGATTCCTTTCTTGTTGAAGGAAAAATACCGTTGGATTCAAGCCTATGAGGGAATTAAAACTGTTTTAACCATTCATAATTTGGAATTCCAAGGACAATTTTCAGAAGGAATGTTGGGTGATTTGTTTGGAGTCGGTTTTGAACGTTATGCTGATGGTACCCTTCGATGGAACAACTGTCTGAACTGGATGAAGGCTGGTATTCTCTATGCGGATCGTGTTTCAACCGTTTCACCTAGCTATGCCCATGAAATTATGACCAGTCAGTTCGGATGTAACTTGGATCAGATTCTTCGAATGGAGTCTGGTAAAGTTTCTGGTATCGTGAATGGGATTGATGCTGACCTTTATAATCCTCAGACCGATACCCTATTAGACTATCATTTTAATCAGGATGATTTGTCTGGAAAAGCCCAAAACAAGGCAAAATTGCAAGAAAGAGTTGGCTTGCCAGTTAGAGCTGACGTTCCTCTGGTGGGAATTGTTTCTCGTTTGACACGTCAAAAAGGTTTTGATGTGGTGGTCGAAAGTCTGCACCATATTTTGCAAGAAGATGTTCAGATTGTTCTTTTGGGAACTGGAGATTCAGCCTTTGAAGGGGCTTTCTCGTGGTTTGCTCAGATTTACCCAGACAAGCTATCAGCAAATATCACTTTTGATGTCAAACTAGCTCAAGAAATCTACGCTGCTTGTGACCTCTTCCTCATGCCGAGTCGTTTCGAACCGTGTGGCTTGTCTCAAATGATGGCTATGCGTTACGGAACCTTGCCATTGGTCCATGAAGTTGGTGGCTTGCGAGATACCGTTCGCGCTTTCAATCCAATCGAAGGAAGCGGTACTGGTTTTAGCTTTGACAATCTATCTCCTTATTGGTTAAATTGGACTTTCCAAACAGCTTTGGATTTGTATAGAAACCATCCTAACGTTTGGAAAAACTTACAAAAACAAGCTATGGAGTGTGATTTCTCATGGGATACAGCCTGCAAGTCATATCTTGATTTGTACCATAGCCTAGCAAACTAAATACTTAAAGAGTCTGGGACAAAAAGATTTTGATTTTTAGGAATTCTTTATTATAAATTTTTAAAATTGATAGATTAGATAAAAAAGAACAAAACAGAATTCTGAGTGTCAGATAACTTGTTTTGTTCGCTTTTTATATTTAAGGTTAGACTTTTGTCCCAGACTCTTTTTGAAACGATAAAAAGTAAGGAAGTTATATGAGTAAAACTAGAGGGCTCTGTGTACTGGATGTGGACGGTACTCTAATCGAAGAGGAAGTCATTGATTTGTTAGGGAAAGAGGCAGATTGCGAGAAAGGAAGTTGCTCAGCTAACTATTCAAGCCATGAGGGGAGAACTAGACTTTGAAGAAAGCCTGAGAAAACGTGTTTCCTTGCTAGAAGGACTTTCTCTTGATGGATTTGAACAACTTTATAGCCAGATTCATCTCAGCAAGAATGCTAAACAGTTTATTAAATTTCTTCAAGAACATGAAATTGAGGCCGGTCTAGTTTCGGGTGGTTTTATACCTATTGTCGAAAGACTGGCAACTGAACTTGGTATTAGGCTAATTGCTGCAAATCGTCTTGAAGTAAAAGATGGATTTTTGACAGGAAAGCTTGAAGGAGAGATCATTACTAGGGAAATTAAGGAAGAGACTCTGATAAGATGGACCGAAGAACTAGACCTTCCTATTGAGAGGACCGTAGCTATCGGAGATGGGGCCAATGATTTGTTAATGTTGAAGTCGGCAGGGCTAGGAATTGCCTTTTGTGCCAAAGAAGTACTCAAAAAAGATATACCGAATCATGTTGACAAGAGAGATTTTTTAGAAGTACTTCCTTTGATTGACTTTTTAGAATGAGGGAAAATATGAAGATTGTAATTGCACCAGATTCATTTAAGGAAAGCTTGTCCGCTCAACAGGTAGCTGAAGCAATAAAAAGAGGTTTCCAACAATCGATAGCAGATGTAGAATGTCTCCTCTGCCCTGTTGGTGATGGTGGAGAGGGAACTGTCAATGCTATTAAGAATTCACTAGGTCTAATAGAAAATACTGCTTTGGTGACAGGCCCCTATGGAATGAGGTGCTAATGCCTTATGTTTATAAAGAAAATCTTGCTTTATTTGAAGTTGCAGATTTGATAGGCCTTGCTAAAATTCCTGTTGAAAAAAGAAATCCCTTGAAGATTCAAACAAAGGGAATTGGTCAACTAATCCTGCATTTAATAGAGAAAGGGATGAAAGAAATCTATATCGGAGTTGGTGGTACATCAAGTAACGATGGTGGGATTGGGTATTGCTTCAGGACTCGGTTACCAGTTCTATGACAAAAGATGGGGATGAACTTCTAGCTACTGGTCAATCCTTATTTGAAATTACTGATATTTCAAAGGAGAAAGTTATATCTATTCCTTCAGATGTGCGAATTAAAATTTTAGCAGATGTGACAAATTTACTCTGTGGACCACATGGTGCCACTCACACATTTGGGAAACAAAAAGGATTAAATCCAGCTCAATTTCATGAAGTTGATTCTGCTGTTGAAAACTTCTATCGTAAAGTTGCCCCTGAAATCTTAAAGCTGGAAGGAGCTGGAGCAGGTGGTGGCATTGCTGCTGGATTATGTGCTTTTGCTCGGGCAACAATTGTGTCTGGTATTCAGACTTGTCTAGATCTAATCGGTTTTGATCAGAAGGTTGCGGATGCGGATCTTGTCATCGTTGGTGAAGGTAGATTGGATTCGCAAAGTTTAGCTGGCAAAGCGCCAATCGGAGTAGCAAAAAGAACACCAGATGGTGTTCCAGTTATTGCTATTTGTGGGAGTTTGTCAGAAGATTTACCACCCTTACCATTTGAAAATATCATTGCAGCTTTTTCTATCTTAGAAAAAAGTGAACCACTAGAAGAGAGCCTGAAAAAGGCAACAGTCTATTTAGAAAATACTGCTGCAAATCTTAGTCAGATCTTAGCTTTAAAGAAGAATTAACCAAACCACTTTTTCCAAAGAGAAGTAGGAGCCTTGGTCTCTTTCTTTTGCCACAAGTTTGGAAAGGCCTTTTTAAGGTCTTTTACGCTTGTTTGAACAGGAGAGTCACTGTGAATAATCAAGCCAAAAGGGGATGAAGTGTGATCTTCTGAGACGATAGTCGCTTGACTAGTCAGCATCTTTTGGCTTGTTTTTAAATAATAGACCTGTTTTATCAAATACTACTTGAGGAGAAATCTTGACAAAATAGAGGCTCAGCTTTCTTTTTTGAGACTCTCTAAAAATAGATACATAACCCTTTTATAAAAATTATCATCATTAGCTGTTTCTAGGTCTGCATAACCAAGTACACGTTTCCTCAAAAAGTACCAAGATAGCGTCTTTGCTCATCCGGATTTAATTTTGGCCCACCATGAGCTTTTTCAAGTAATTGTTTTGATAAATCTGTCATGAAAACAGTATATCATAAAAGTTAGAATAAAACAGACAAAAGAAAGCGATTACTTTATAAAGTTAAGGAAAATTTGCACAAAGATAACGTTTTTCTTGAAAAAGGAGGGTATTTAAGGTATTATAGAGGTGTAAAAAAATTTTTAACTCATAAGGAGAGTAAAAAATGTCAATTATTACTGATGTTTACGCTCGCGAAGTCCTAGACTCACGCGGTAACCCAACACTTGAAGTAGAAGTTTACACTGAATCAGGTGCTTTCGGACGTGGTATGGTTCCATCAGGAGCTTCTACTGGTGAACACGAAGCAGTTGAACTTCGCGACGGTGACAAATCTCGTTACGGTGGTCTTGGTACACAAAAAGCTGTTGACAACGTAAACAACATCATTGCTGAAGCAATCATCGGCTACGATGTACGTGATCAACAAGCTATCGACCGTGCTATGATCGCTCTTGACGGTACTCCTAACAAAGGTAAATTGGGTGCGAACGCAATCCTTGGTGTGTCTATCGCTGTAGCTCGTGCTGCTGCTGACTACCTTGAAATCCCACTTTACAGCTACCTTGGTGGATTCAACACTAAAGTTCTTCCAACTCCAATGATGAACATCATCAACGGTGGTTCTCACTCTGACGCTCCAATCGCTTTCCAAGAGTTCATGATCTTGCCAGTTGGTGCACCCAACATTTCAAAGAAGCTCTTCGTTACGGGTGTTGAAATCTTCCACGCACTTAAGAAAATCCTTAAATCACGTGGTCTTGAAACAGCCGTAGGTGACGAAGGTGGATTCGCTCCTCGTTTCGAAGGAACTGAAGATGGTGTAGAAACAATCCTTGCTGCTATCGAAGCTGCTGGATATGTTCCAGGTAAAGATGTATTTATCGGATTTGACTGTGCTTCATCAGAATTCTACGATAAAGAACGTAAAGTTTACGACTACACTAAATTTGAAGGTGAAGGCGCTGCTGTTCGTACATCTGCAGAACAAATCGACTACCTTGAAGAATTGGTTAACAAATACCCAATCATCACTATCGAAGATGGTATGGATGAAAACGACTGGGATGGTTGGAAAGCTCTTACTGAACGTCTTGGTAAGAAAGTACAACTTGTTGGTGACGACTTCTTCGTAACAAATACTGACTACCTTGCACGTGGTATCCAAGAAGGTGCTGCTAACTCAATCCTTATCAAAGTTAACCAAATCGGTACTCTTACTGAAACATTCGAAGCTATCGAAATGGCTAAAGAAGCTGGTTACACTGCTGTTGTATCACACCGTTCAGGTGAAACTGAAGATTCAACAATCGCTGACATCGCAGTTGCAACAAACGCAGGACAAATCAAGACTGGTTCACTTTCACGTACAGACCGTATCGCTAAATACAACCAATTGCTTCGTATCGAAGACCAACTTGGTGAAGTAGCTGAATACCGTGGATTGAAATCATTCTACAACTTGAAAAAATAAAATAGTTCAGTGAACTATTTTATCCTGAACCTTGAAATTCAGGCTCTTTGTCAACTGTAGTGGGTTGAAGAAAAGCTAAGATCTAGAAAGGACACATTTCGTCCTTTCTTTTTTGATGTTCAGAGCGATAAAAATCCTTTTTTTGAAGTTTTCAAAGTTTCGAAATCCAAATGCATTTCGCTTGATAAGTTTGATGAGATTATTAGTCGCTTCTAATTTGGCGTTAGAATAGGGAAGTTGAAGGGCGTTGACGATTTTCTCTTTGTCCTTTAGAAAGGTTTTAAAGACAGTCTGAAAAAGAGGGATGAACCTGCTTTAGATTGTCCTCGATGAGTCCGAAAAATTTCTTCGGCTCCTTATTCTGGAAATGAAAAAGCAAGAGCTGATAGAGATCATAGTGGTGTTTCAAGTCTTCGGAATAGCTCAAAAGCTTGTCTAGGATTTCTTTATTGGTTAAGTGCATACGAAAAGTAGGGCGATAAAAACGTTTATCGCTAAGTTTACGACTATCCTGTTGAATGAGTTTCCAGTAGCGTTTGATCGCCTTGTATTCATGAGACTTTCGATCTAATTGATTCATTATTTGGACACGAACACGACTCATAGCACGGCTAAGATGTTGAACAATGTGAAAGCGTTCAAGAACGATTTTAGCACACGGAAAAAGCTGTTTAGCCAAGTCATAATAAGGACTAAACATATCCATAGTAATGATTTTGACGCGACATCGGACGGCTCTATCATATTTAAGAAAGTGATCACGAATGAGAGCTTGTGTTCTACCTTCAAGAACAGTGATGATATTGAGCTTTTCAAAATCTTGCGCAATAAAGCTCATCTTTCCCTTGGTGAAGGCGTACTCATCCCAAGACATAATCTCAGGAAGACGCGAAAAATCATGCTCAAAACGGAAGTCATTGAGCTTACGAATGACAGTTGAAGTTGAGATGGAAAGTTGATGGGCAATATCGGTCATAGAAGTCTTTTCAGTCAACTTCTGAGCAATCTTTTGGTTGATGATACGAGGGATTTGGTGATTCTTCTTGATGAGAGAAGTCTCAGCGACAGCCATTTTTGAGCACTGATAACACTTAAAACGACGCTTTTTAAGAAGAATTCTAGTAGGCATACCAGTTGTTTCGAGGTAAGGGATCTTAGACGGTTTTTGAAAGTCATATTTCTTCATTGGACTTCCGCAATCAGGGCAAGATGGGGCGTCGTAGTCCAGTTTAGCGATGATTTCTTTGTAGGTATCCTTATTGATGATATCTATAATTTGGATATTAGGGTCTTTAATGTCTAGTAATTTTCTGATAAAATGTAATTGTTCCATATGAATCTTTCTAATGATGGTTTGAACGCTTTTCATTATAGATATTATGGGACTTTTTTTTCTACACAAAAATAGGCTCCATAATATCTATAGGGGATTTACCCACTACAAATATTGTAGAGCCGAAATTCAAAAGTTCGGCCGTTGATTTAACAACGTTTCTAGCCCCTCGGATTTTATCCGAAGGGCTTTTTCTGTTCAGGGGGCAAAACTTTTTAAAAAATCTTTTTCATCACTTTGTCCAGTACATTGATTGCTTCATCTTTCATATTCTTTGTAACGTGGGTATAGATGGAAGTGGTGACTTCAGAATCAGAATGACAGACACGATACATAATCGTTTTAAGAGAATTTTTATATTCAATTGTTTTCAGCTAAAATATTGGACATAGTTGTCAGCATGTTTTTATAGGTGTTCAATTTGATTTATTATTAGTGGAATCCTCTTATTTTAAAGATAAATATCAATGACAAATGATTTGCATATCCGGTATATTACAAAAGGAAGATAAGTTAGGAGTCACATAAATTTTTAATTCAAATTCTTTAAAACTATTTACTAGGTCAGATATTGCATGTGATTTGATCAAATAATATTAATAACTTATTTACTCCACCACCAATATAATACATAATTTATTTTATGTATTTTCATAAAACTATCTAGAGCATTCTTTTGTTCATCATTAACGATATGAGTATAGAGGTCAGTGACTTGTGTACTGGCATGTCCTAGCTGGTGACTGACCAAAACTTGCGATTTAGTGGCATCATAAAGTCTAGTTGCTAGCGTATGGCGCAGTTTGTGGGGAGTCACACGCACTTTGAAGTCCTCAGAGTACTTAGCAACCATCTTTTCAACACTAGAAGCATCGATACGATTGGGAACACCTCTGTAGAGTGTCAAAAAAAGGGCTGTATCTGTTTTTTCTGTTTTATAGCGTTGATTTCGAATAGCCAGATAATTTTCTAAATAAGGTTTTGCAAAGGCAGCGACATTGACCGAGTCACGTTTGCCACCTTTTCGAGTGACATCGATAACCATCATTTTGAGATTGAGATCTCTTAGATCTAGATTAACAGCTTCAGATAAGCGGACACCAGACGCCAAGAGAAGGGCAATAATGGCTAAATCACGTTTTTTATTTTTGTTGAATGATGAAAGAGCTCGATTTGAGAGCTGTTGTGGGTACTCCCGGTCGATATAAGTTAGAAAACCTTCTGTTTCATCACCTAGAAAGAGTTTTTGCTTGATGTTTTCAGCTCTGGCAGCAAGTGTTTCTTTCTTTTTCTTAGTTGAAACTTTCTTCATTACATTACGATAGAAATAAGGCTCTCCCTGGTCATTTTCAACTTCCTCAGTCAGATACTTGTAAAGACTAGAAAGTGCCGACAAGGTTCGATTGATGGTTGTCTGTGAAACACCTTGTTTTGTTGTATTAGCATTCAGCAAAGGTCGTTCTCGTAGATAAAGGATAAAGGATTCCATGTCTTTCTTAGACATATTTTCCAAGACCGATAAAGGAATATCAGACATTTTATCAACGTTTGAAATGCCAGAGTCCAAAACCCAGCTGAAAAATCGATCGTATTCCTTTAGGTATTCGTACAAGGTTGTAAAACTATAAGGGACAGCAAGCTTAGATTGGTAGTATTCCAGAACATACCAAGGCATGATTTGTTTTAGTTTGTCGATTCGTTCTAGTAAAATCTCGCGTTTCATGTATTTTCTCCATATATAAATCTACTAGTAGTATAGCATAAACTTGTTTATTTTTTTCAAAGAAAATTATAGTTTTTCGGAAAGATGATATGAGCTTTTTAAAAAAGTTATAAAAAGACTTAGAGCTGAGTAAAACGAATCTAAATCTTTGGAGTTTCTATTGTGAATCATTATCTAGTGCTTTTTCTAGTTTCCAAATACTAAACCAGAATGAAATAGTCAACAGAATAAGGAAAGTAACAAAGAACTCGCCCATTAAACTTCTGTTCATTTGACATAACTGAAGAGCTATATAAGGAGCTATGAGATACAAAAATACATTGTATAATTGCTATTGTTTTCTTTTTCATGATCTTATCTTACTGTACAGATTTGATACAGTAAACTCCTTTCAAGCTTTATGCTTTATCATTTCTAACTTAATTAGAGTCTTATTTTTACCAAAGTTCAATTATTTGTGTGTTCAATATCTTGTCTTAAGTCATAACCACCCGTGAAAACGGATAGCTTGTACACCGGCTATAAGCCTTTTCTCTCCCGGCGTCTAAAGACGCTCGCTGAACTTCGTTCAGGTCGTGCTATATTACTTGACTAATGCCCGTCACAACGGGCTTTTACCTTGTTCTAAATCCGCCATCAGAAAACGGATTTTCATATTCTTTTACACTCAGCTTATCGAGTGCAATGTCATTCTTTTCCTGTTCGCGAATATATTTAGCTACGGTCTTTTCGTTTAGTCCAACGGTACTTACATAGTATCCCCTAGCCCAAAACTTTCGATTTCCATACTTATATTTTAAATTAGCGTGCTTATCAAATATCATCAATGCACTTTTACTCTTGAGATACCCCATAAAATCGGAAATCGAAAGTTTGGGAGGTATCAGTACAAGCAGGTGTACATGATCTGGCATCATATGACCTTCGATAATCTCCACGCCACGACAACGGCATAGATGTTTAATAATATCTATCAAATCCGACCTGACTTTGTAATATATCGCCTTACGGCGATACTTAGATGTAAAACTATATGATATTTGCACATCCATTTGCTATGTGATAAACTGTAACTGGTTTTAACCATTTATTTTTCCTCCTTTATCTAACCTGAACAATTAGATTATACTTGGAAAAAAATAAATGGAAGCTAGAAACCTTATCAGCCACCAGCATAGCTGGTGGTTTTCTTATTTTTCTCTACGAGAAAAAACTGGCTTAAAAGCCATAAAAAATAACCGATTTCATTACTGAGAATCGGTTTTCTAATATATTTAATTAAGAAATTTATTTTTACATAACATAAATTATGTAAAAACTCCTACAACAACAAATCTTTGACTTTCCCAATTTCACTTTTTGGAATAACTAAATGAATCATATCCCCGAGATACATTCTGGTTGAGCCGTTAACTGTTTGGCTCTTGCCATTATGGACTTGGGTTGTGATGAGGATATTATGTGGTAAGTTGAGTTCATGTACTTGTTTTCCTGCTATTTTATCTGAAACAGGGATTTCAATAAGTGTGACTTCTCCTTCATCTGTGGCTTCTTCTGGCAGCATTTTTTCCAACATAGCCTCATAGACTGGCGCACCCTTGAGTAGATCCATGATGATGTAGGCGACCAAGGTTACTAATCCAAGTGGCATGAGGTTGCGAATATCTCCTACCATCTCAGTTACGAGTATCATAGCAGTTAAGGGAGCCTTGGATATTGCTCCAAAATAGCCACTCATTCCCAAAATGACAAATATAGGAAACTGATCTTGACTGACAAATCCAAGATTGACACAAATAACACCAACTAGGGCACCAAGTAAGGAGCCAAGCGCCAAAATTGGTAGGAAAATTCCTCCTGGAAGGCCACTTCCATAGCTAATCATGCTCCAGATAAAGCGGATCAAAAAGTAAACTAATAGAACTTGGAAACTAAAATCTTGCTCAGTTAGGGAAAGAACCAGCTGATTTCCACCACCGAGAATTTGTGGTAGAAAAATTCCTACGGGTATTATAAGGATAAAAGCTAAGATTGGATAATAAGCTCTATCTAATTGGATTTTTTGACCAAGCCAATCATAAACTTTGCCGACGTTTAATACAGCTTTCTCATAGAGAAAACCGGAAAGTCCTAGAAAAATCCCCATAAGGAGGTAAATCCAATACTGGTCTAAGGTCATGAGGGGGATATTATCAGGCATATCTAACACTGGCGTTAGACCAAATATGAGTAGCGAGACAAAGTTTGCTACGATGCTAGCTGCTAGAGTGGAGACCCAGAAAAATCGAGAAAAGTGATGATAGACTTCTTCTACGACAAAGAGGAGCCCCGCTATTGGTGCATTAAAGGCTGCGGCTAATCCTGCTGCAGCACCACTGGCAATCAAGGAACGTTCCTCCACTGGGCTGGATTTAAGCCACTTGGCAATTCCTTTACCACCGACTGCTCCAAGTTGAATACTTGGTCCTTCACGCCCTAGCATAAGGCCACTAGCAATAGCCAAAATTCCTAGAATATATTTTTTCCAAAGTACGCCCCACCAGTTGAGAGTCATCAATCCCTTTAATTCGGCTTCAACTTGAGGAATTCCTGAGCCTTTGATATCTTTTTCTGATCGAGTTAATTTCGCACTGAGCCAACAAACTATTAAATAAAATAGACCAATGATAAAAAGATTGCGCACTAGATGCACTTGATCTTGATAAAGTCCTTGTATCAGGTGGAAGCCTTTTTCGATTAAGAAACGAAAGGATCCAACTATAATTCCAACAACGAGACCAACAATGATTCCTCGTCCAACTTGGGATAATATGGTGCTTGAGGCAAAGGCAAATTCTTTCTTGGAGCTGAGTGTTTCTGACTGTTCCTCCATAATCAATCCTTCTAACTTAACTTTCTTTTTCTCCTGAAACCAGTGATTTAACGGGTTCAAAACTTGTTCGGTGAATTGGGGTAACTCCTAGTTTTGTGAGGCCTTCCAGGTGTTTAGCTGTTCCATATCCTGCATTAGTAGCGAAATCATAGCCGGGAAATTGCTGGTCGAATTCCTTCATCAATTCATCACGTGTCACCTTGGCTACTATAGAAGCCGCTGCAATTGAAAGGGAATTGGCATCTCCTTTGATGATAGATGTTTGTGAAATTGGTAAATCCAGTTTCATGGCATCTATCAAAAGGTACTCAGGTTGAGGACTGAGCTGGGAGATTGCTTCCTTCATAGCCAGTTTGGTTGCTTCATAGATATTGACTTGGTCGATGACTCTATTATCCATGATACCAATGCCGATTGATAATGCTTGATCTTGAACGGCTTGATAAATTTCTAGATGTTTCTTTTTAGGAATTTTCTTGCTGTCGTTGAGGCCTTTAATCTTACAATTTTTAGGCAAAATAACGGCTGCAGCGACTACTGGCCCAGCCAGAGGACCTCGGCCGACCTCATCAACACCAGCAATTAAGGTCAATCCTTGCTTATAAAGTTCCTTTTCGTAGGAAAGCATGGATTCCAAACGAAGTTCCTCATCCAATTCTGCCTGAATAGCTTTTTTACGCTTGCTGATTTCCTTTTGAACTCCAGAGCGATTATCCTTTTCAAGCTCTAAAAAAATAGGGCTTTCTAACTCCTTGACCGTTGCAAGTAGTTCTTTGATTTCTTTAATCGTCGCCATCGAGGTCTTCCAATATATCTAAGGTATAGTTACCGAGTTTGCCGTCGCGGACTTCCTTCACGAAGAGACTGTAGAAACGGTCATAGTCATCACGGAAGCCGAGGGCGCGGGTCATATCCATAATAATAACTGGCGCTTCTTCCTCAATTTTCATTTGTTTGAAGCGGTCAGCCAACTTTTCTGGATAATGTTCTTTGAAATAATTGAGGCCAAATAGTTACCTCATCCATAGGAAGCAACTGGTCTTTGATAGCCCCTGTCAAGGCCAGTTTCAATGCTACAGTTTCATCCTCAAACTTAGGCCAAAGAATCCCCGGTGTATCCAAGATTTCCAGGTCTTTATTTGTTTTGAGCCATTGTTGTCCCTTGGTAACCCCTGGTTTGTTTCCGACAACAGCAATTTTCTTGCCAGCCAAACGGTTCATGAGAGTTGATTTACCAGCGTTTGGAATCCCGATAATCATAGTACGCAAGGTTTCAATCTGGATGCCACGTTCTTTCTGACGAGCAATCTTATCAGCCATGAGCTTCTTGGCTGCATCTGTTACAACTTTTACAGTCACTTGTTCTTTGGAGTTGATAGCCAGTGTCTGGATTCCTTGTGATTCAAAATATTGACGCCATTCCTTGGTCATTGCTGGGTCAGCCAAATCCGCCTTATTTAAAATCAAGAGTTTTGGTTTGTCACCAACAATCTTGATCAACATAGGATTTTGACTAGATAGAGGTAAACGTGCATCCACCAAAATCGTCACAAAATCAACAAATTTTAAATTTTCCTGCACCTGTCGACGCGCTTTTGACATGTGACCAGGAAACCATTGAATAGTAGCCATTGAGTTTTTTTCCTTTCATAGCAAGGGTTTAGAGCCCCTGTTTTATTTTACTATTGTTTTGAACATAAAGAGTTTTTCAAATAAATGATGTTCAAACAATTCTTGTTTTATAACATAGAAATCTACTTTATATTATATCATGCCTTCTTTATTTTGTCCGATGATAGCCCTTCAAGCTCCCTGAATAGAAAAAAGCCATCAAATGATGACTTTTCAGAAGGAGCAAAAAGCTGCCCCCTTTATATTTTAAACAATGGATTTAAGAAACCATCTGTGTTTTGTAATAATTTCTTATAAACTTTCCACTTGAGGTCTTCGGTATGCTTGAAACCACCTTCTTTCAAGTCTTTCTCAACAGCAGTGTTAAATAATTCTTGGAGTTGAGTATAAGTTGAAATCTTAGAACCGTCTACTTCAATCTCAACAAAGCCTTTCTGTGCTTTATCATAAACTTCATGATACCAATGTTTCTTCCACTCTTCGAGGTTTTGGAATTGATTTTTAGAAACTTTCTTGATAATGAAGTCATCACCTAAAAGTCCACCATTTTCCTTATTCGCCTCACCTTTTAATTTGTTAGAAACATAAGGGATAAAGCCATTCTCATAACCATAGTAACCCCACATACGGAAAGTGTTGTGTTTAAAGGAAATAGAACCTACGGTGCTTCGACTCGTATTCCCGCCAAAGATACCTGCCATCATATTGACAGTTTGATAAGCACTATCAAAACCTTCCGTACGGAAACGACCGTTATTTGGCATACCATGAAGAGTTACAAAGTTATTATCTACCAGCTTGTCAATGCTATCAATAGGTAATTTCTTCTCTTCTTCCGTCAAGTCACGCAATTTATCCCACTGGTGTGGTTCTCCAATTAAACGGTTTCTATCCGCATTGGTGCGCCACTCTTTATCCATCTTCTTGAACCACTTAGAGTTATCAGGTAACTTCTGCTTAATAACGGCAGCAGCTTCTAAGTAATCTAACATCATCATAGACTCATTGTAGTTTTTCATATAACTATCAATCTTATCTCGACTGTCTAACTTAGCTGGGTCATAATTGTAATACTGCTCACCATCATTTTTACGCTCATAAGCCATGTTGATACCCAGAGCTTTATACTCACTATTCGGAGTAGATTTATCAGGGGTTTGTAACATACCTTGAGCAAAGGCTTCTAAATCAGTACCTTCACGATGCCAATCTCCACCATAGTAAGCCATTCGGTCGTTTATGTGAGTTGTTTCATGTGTAAAGGCTGAAATACCAAACTGACTAATCATGTCAGTTACCATGAAGTAAACCTGATCATCTTTCCATGGACGTTCATAAATTTTTGCCATCGCTCCCATAGCTCCGTTAACTTGATGCCAACGATCAGTTGGGCCAAACAGCTCACGAATAGGAGTTGCAACCTTGCCATCTGAACCATAACCACGGCGACTAGCATCCTTAATACCGCTATAAGTTTGATTATCCCAAACAGGCGTTGGTACGGAGTTTTGACTCTTGAGTAGTTTATCACGTACACTTGGTAATGCTAGACGAGACCAGAAGTCTAGGTAACGTTGTTGTGCTTTGGCTACCTTATTGATCTCTTCTTTGAAAGCATTTCGCGCTTCCTCTGTATTTTTACCATACTTCTCAAATGAACTATAAGCCATCGTGTTATAGGTAGAAATCATAAATATATGAGCTCTCTTCAAGTTGAGCAGTGGTAAAATCATACGACCGTGAACATCATTATTTAAACCGTCAAATACACGATGACGCTTATCTTTAAAGTCTTCTGTACTTGTTTCAGGCTCTACTACATAAACGTTTTTCGCAGAATGAATAAACCAGTCATTCAAATCTTTATCTTCTGTAAACAAACGCATGTTATAGTCTAAGAAGCTACGTAAATCACCTTTACCAGTTGCACCAGCAATCACTTCTTTGTAGGCATCTTGCGTACGGTCACCTTTCAAGAAATGCTCTCTTGAACCAATTTGAATCAAACGGTCTAGTACACTTGGTGTCTTACCATAGAAGTCTGGTTTGAACATCATCACGTCTTTGATACTCAAATCACCATATTTGATATCATAGTAACGATTGAGATAAGTCAGTCCCATCATAATTTTAGCTTTGTTATCTTCAACTTTCTTAAGTAAAGCACGCTCGACTACTTCCCCACCGTTTAACTGATGATCTTCATTTTCTAAAATCTGACTAACAAGTTTTTCTAAGTTTCCTTTGACTTCTTCAAAACTTTCTTCTAAATACAAGCCTTTAATATACTCAGTCTTCTTCTCAGGAGTATTTTGCCAAGGCTTCTCACGCTTATCCATCAAAGCACGAACTTCATCTGACAGTAACTCAACACTAGCTAACTTATCTTTGATATTGCTTGCTAACTGGCTACGATTCTTCATAACCATATTTGGAGTATAGACAATGTTTTGACCTGCTACATCATACTCTTTTACTTGAGCTACTTTAGAATCCGTTTTAGCAGTTACAGCTAACTCTTCTTTTGTACCATCAGCATAGTGAACCATAATCTTATCAATATCTGATAAATCAGTTACAAACTGCCCTGCTTTCATACCCGTTACTGACAGAACGGTTTTCTTAACAAGATTGGACTCATCTGTTAACTTATTCCCTTGGTTTACAATCCACTCTTTGTTATAAAATGGTTGCAGTTTTTCCAAATTTCGATAAGCTAGGTTTCTTGTTTCTTGGTAGTTTTGAATCGCTTTATATTCAGAATCTCTATCAACGATACGATTTAACTTGTTTACAACTGGATTTTGAATAGCAAATGTATTCGCAGTAATCTCCATATTAGCGATTTTGGCGTCTGCTTCGGCTTGAGAGATACCAGTAATACGATTTGAATGCTTGTAGGAAGATAAACCACTTGCAACACCATTTACATAATTTACACGTTTGATATTATCTAATCCAAAATATTGGTCATTATCATTCAAGGCTGGTGAACCATAGACAATTTCACCATTATTTACTTTAAGCATTGTTACGACGTCTTCAATAACACCCCAGTTAAAGTTGTTATGAATTACACCTCCACTTTCGCCATGCTGAATCAAATTCATAGTACCTTTTATTACAGCATTTCGGAGAAATCCTTTTTTACCTACTGTCATCGAGTCAATACCATGATCTAGTTTACCAATTAAACCACCATATTTAGATTTATTGGCACTAATCTTAGCATCAACGTAAGCTTTATCAACGTTACTTATCCAACTTTCGCTGACAAGTCCACCAGACCACCAGCCTTTATCTCCAAGACTGTTAATCTTACCAATAAATGCTACATTGCGCATATTAGCTTCGTCTAACTTATTAACAGCACCGGTTACATCGTTATTTCCTGTTACTGAACCTACTATTTTGATATTTCAAGGGTAGATTTCTTAAACATATTCCCGATAGGTGCAACTTTATCAGCCCAAGGCATGTTGATATTTACATTGCCTAAATTAAAGTTTTTGAGTGTAGCACCCTCAGCTTCATTAAACAAAGGTCTTTCTAAGTTATGAATCGTGTACTGATGATTCTCTACACTTGATAAAGTCCCCCTAAACTTAGCCATAACATAAGCTTTACCTGCTGGCTTAACGTTAACTGCATTCAAATCTGCACCAAGTTTAAACTCACCGGTAGGATTTGCTTGCATATCTTTTGCTAAATCATGGAAATTGTAATAAACCTTATCCTCGGTAGCCCTCGGTTTTTCAAGATAATAAGTGTAAGTATCTTTTAACTTACCGTCTTTATCACGTTGAACCAAATCAGGTGCTTTTGCTGTTACCTTGTAAAGCTGCTTACCTTCCTCAGTTACCTCTTCAATCTTATCAACTGCTAAACGAGTCACTTTGTTTTCTCTGGAGGTTACTTTTAAGTAATAGTTGTTAACATCACTTGGAAGAGAAGTTAAATAACTACTATCGCTTTCGATCCCGCTCTTATCTACTTGTACTAGACTTGTGTTTGCAATGTCTTTTAACTCAACTTTCTTTAAATCTAAACGTGAAGGTTTATCTTCTAAAGTTGATACTTCTGCACCCTTACCTAAATCATAAGTCATAGTAGTTGAAATCGTATAATCTTTGTAATAATCCAATTTCTCTAAGACTTGAGATAAGTTATCGGTTTTTAAATCAACCGTTTTTACAATCTTTCCACCTTCTTTGATAGTTGCTACAATGCGTGTAATTGTAGCATTATCTTGGTTCTCCAGGTTATAGTTAATTGTAGCAGACTTAGCTAAAACATCCTTAGATACAGTAGTCAAGGTCAAAACAGGAGCCGTTTTTTCTTTAGGTTTTTCTTTTGTACCTTTTACCAGAATTTTAGGCTTCATTTCTTTCAAAATTGTTACTGTTTCAACTGGTTCACTAATTTTTTTGCCATGTAACTCTTCATAGCTAGTAACAATTTGACGTTCGCCATCCTCACCAACTTGTTTAATAGAATCATCACCTATAAATTTGCTAGAATCAGATTCCTCTGTGATAGTTTTAGGAATAGTCTCTGTACGAATATCAGTATGTAAAGAAGGAAGCTCTTCTCTCTCTGGAGCAACGTCAGGAACTGTAGCTAGTGGATCAGTATATTCTGGTTTTTTATGAATTTCAGCCTCACCTTTATCTGTTATTACAGCTTCTGGCAATTCAGGCTGAACTGCGGGTTCACCTTTGTCTGTTACGACTGCTTCTGGTAACGCTGGTTGCACTTCTGGCTCTATAAGTTTTGCACCTATTGGTTGCGTATAGTCAGACTTCTCTACTTTAGGCGCTTCATCTGGAGTCATACCTACGGGTTGAGTGTATGCTGGTTTCTCTGCTTTAGGTGCTTCGTCAGGAACCATACCTACAGGTTGAGTATATTCTGGTTTTTCATGAATTTCAGGCTCAGCTTTATCTGTTATTACAGCTTCTGGCAATTCAGGCTGAACTGCGGGTTCACCTTTGTCTGTTACGACTGCTTCTGGTAACGCTGGTTGAACTTCAGGTTCTACCAGGTTTGCACCTATTGGTTGTGTATAGTCAGACTTCTCTACTTTAGGCGCATCATCTGGGACTGTGCCTATTGGTGCAGTGTACTCTGGCTTCTCTACTTTAGGTGCTTCGTCAGGAGCCATACCTACAGGCTCAGTGTATGCTGGTTTCTCTGCCTTAGGCGCCTCGTCTGGGACTGTGCCCACTGGTTCAGCGTATTCTGGTTTTTCATGAATTTCAGGCTCTACAAGTTTTGCACCTATTGGTTGCGTATAGTCAGGTTTTTCTACTTTAGGCGCCACATCAGGAACTGTACTTACAGGCTCAGTATTTTTAGGTTTTTCTGCTTTAGACGCTTCTTTAGGAACACTTTGAATTTCAGATACTGGAACATTTTTTGTCCCCTCAGCTTTATGTTGAATTTCTGAGATTACATCATCATCAAGAGGTAAGTATCCAATATAACGATATCCAGCAATTTGAACTACTCCTTCATTACTTGGAGCTTTCAAAGGATTGCTTATATCGAGAGCTTGCATACTAGAAAGACTAATCAGTCCGACAGTAGTAACTAAGAACAAACTAGAAACTTTTTTCTTTTTATGAACCAAAAGGACTAAACTACCAACAGCTAATAGACCTAAAGCTGTAAGCACAGAAGTCGATGAACCTGTCGCAGGAAGAGCTTCCTGCTGATAAATAAGAGCATAAGTTACCTCATTATCAGTAGGAATTCCTGCTTGAATCTTGCTTTGTTCTTCCTTTGTAAGAGCGCTTTTTTCAACATAATGATAAGTAGAAGCATGAATGATTGACGGTGCAACCAAGATACTTCCGAGTAAAACTGAACCAACAACCCCACAGATTTTTTTCGGATTGAAAAACCGTTCTTTTTAAATAATGACAATCGTAATCACCTTCTTTAATTTTATTTCCTAATAGTAAACACTATTTTTTTATTATTAAAAATTGAACTTCTAAAATCATCAGTTTGATTTAGATAGGCCTTAAACACTGCTCTCTTTAACTTATGAACTGCACTATCATATTCTGGATTATAGTTGTCCCAAGAATAACGATTCTCATCTGCATCCTTACGGACAGCTTCGTCCATTAATCGCTGCAGTTCTTCTACACTATGAATCGTTTTTCTTGCAAAACTTGCCCAAGATTTAGTTGGATCGTTGAAGGTAACCTTTTTCAAGTTTCTAAACTGATCCACCCGTTCTTGGTACATAGCTTTCTTGAAATCTGCCCAAGTTTTATATTGACCGTTAAATACTTTTTGAAGGACAAGTTCATCTGTAACTAAACCTACTTCTTTACCATAAGACTTAATCTTACTTCCCGCCGCTTTTGCATCTTTTTCATATTGATTTGAGATATATGGTACCATTCCATCCTTAAAGCCTTTGGCAGCCAAAAGTTCATAAGCTATCCTACGTCCCATCAAATCACCCGGAGTTCCCTTGCTGCTCAGAGCCGAATAGATTGGGGCAAAGAGTTTAATCGTATAGTAGCCGTTTCTTTCATATTCCCCAGACTTGTATTCACGAGCTGACAAGATATTATTTGTAATCAAACTATCAAAGGTAGTCAATTTTTGGGCATCTTCTTCTGTCAGATTTTGTACAACGTTAGTAGCGTAAACCTCGTTTCCATCTGCAGGATCTTTCACGTATTTATTCTCGATTTTTCTCAGGGCCGTCATTTTCTGATAAGCATCTAACTGTTTCACGATAGATTGCCCTTCGAGATATTCCAACATGTAAACGACATCAAACATATTGTGGACGTAGTTCTGAAGATCTGCTGCGTTATTAAATCTTGTAGTTGGATCAAGTACTTGTAATCGCTGGCCTTCTGTACTATCTGATGTTTTATGTTTCAAGATAGAGTTGATGGTAATGGTTGCATCACTTGGTTGGTCAGGGGCTTGCAATAAGCCTTTTGCGAAGAACTCAGGTCCCAAGCCGCTTCTTCGACCGTAGCCACCAAGGTAAATATCCTGATCTGAATCATGTGTCATCTCATGGGTATAGGTGATAGCTCCATCCTTATCTAACATACGATAGACATATAGTAAACTCCATCTCCAGTTGCATAAGCACCATGATGATTGTGAACTACTTTATTCCCCACTGGACCAAAGAAATTCTTCATCGCCGGATTGGTACTATCAAACTTAGCCTCAACTGTGGCTTTTCCAGATGTTGTATCATCTCCAAGCTTATAGGCATCATAAAGTAGAATCGTACGATAGAGTTTTTCACGTCCTTCTTTATCTAAAATGCGATACCAATAATCGTAGTGATCTCGCTGACGCTTGGCTGTTTCACGCGCATTTTCTTCAACGAAATTATCGAGATCCTCGCCCGCTTTATGTTCACTATTGCGGTAGCGATCATAAGCTCCAAATCCTAGACTAGACATGGTCGAGATGACAAATACAGATTTTTCAGGAAGAGTAAGTAGAGGTAGTACCATATTGCGGTATTTCCATGTGGCACTAGTGATACGGTCGTAGACACCGATAGAATACTTGGTGCCAACTAGTCCTTGCTTCGTTTTCACCTCTTCGATATTGGATTTTTCTTCGACAATGTAAGCCTTGGTCTGTGATTTAAACCAGTCATTGTTGCTTGTATTTGGTAGAAAGACTTTGCGGTAAGTTTCAAGCGTGCTAAACAAATCTGTCGTTCCATGATGGCTGGAAAGACTGATAGCATAAGTATCGACATTGTTTTTAGCAAGAAGATTGTTAAAGCCAGATTTACCTAACTCAATCAGAGTATCTAATGGTGAAGTATTTCCTTTACCAAAGAAGTCTGGACGATACATCACCAGGTCTTTGACATTCACTTGACCATAGCTAAAGTTATACCAACGTTCTAAATAAGTTAAACCGAGTAGCAAGGCTTCCTTATTGTTCTTGATTTTATCTACAAGATAGCCTCTGGTAACTGGGTTGTCACCAGCAAGTCCAGCATCTGCTGACAAGAGTTTTTTCAAACTGTTTGCCAAATTTTGTTTTGTTTTGACGAACTGGTCTTCCAGATAGAGCTCAGTTTGCTTGACATCTGGAGAAATTCCGAGTGTCTTTCTGATGGTATCCGACTTATAGTCAACCATTTGTAAGTCAGGTAAGACTTGCTTAATGATAGAGTCTTGGTCATATAAGAATTGATTTGGAGTGTAGAGGAGTCCTGTATCCCCTAAGCTATATTCTGCTAGCTTAGCAAATCAGTCTGGTATCTGAGATCAAACTTTTCAGATGAATGGTCCTGATAGTGAAGCAAGAGTTTATTTGCAGTCTGTTTGTTGGAAACAATATCTGTGATTACTTGGTCATCCTTCATCATAACTGCAGATAAGAGTTCTTTTTGATATAAGAGACTGTTCTCCTTAACCAGATTTCCGTATTTGACGATGGTTGCCTTGTTGTAGAAAGGTAGCAATTTTTCAATATTCTTATAAGCCAAGGCGCGCTTTAGCTTGATAATGAGCTACCTTAGAAAAATCACTATCTTTTTTGCTACTTGTTGAAAGAAGCTCCACTGTTGGAGGAGTGAGAGGATTGATTTCTGCTTTTTTGCTTGCGATTTGAGAAGCATCTAGCATGGTTCCTCTTTCTTCAAAGGATTCTTTGCTGACGACTTCATCCTTCTCTAAAGTGACATTGAAAACCCTATTAGCCTTACTACTAAATGTGTTAGTCACCTTCATCCCATTATAGTGATAACCAGTGATAGCATTTCCGTTGGTTACATTGACATCACTGAGAACATTGGTCAAGCTTCCAGCATGCTGTTCCTCACCAGAAGTTCGATCCCACAAATTGCCTACCACACCCGCAACTCTACCAAAGTGCTTGACGTTATTGATATCACCTTCAGCATAGCTATCCCGTATCTGTGCATCTTGATCTACTAGACCTGCAAGCCCACCAACAGTCTGATCTGAACTATTGGTGTTGGATGAAATGGCTACTGTCGCTTTTGACTTAGTCAGTGAAGCTTTGCTTCCTGTCAAATGACCGACCAGACCACCGATATTGTAGGCAGCAGTTGTTTCATAGGTATTGACAATTCTTCCCTTGAAACTACTCTCTGTGATGCTTGATTGGTCTGCCTTAGCCAACAAACCACCGATAACACGTTCTCCAGCCAGAACCCCATCGACATGAACTTGTTTAATCTTTGTACCATTCGTAGCTTCATTTGCCAGTGAAGCAATATCATTTTTCCCTGAAATAGTAACATTTTTTAGGCTCAGTTTTTCTACTGTAGCACCACTCAAGTTTTCAAACAGAGGTTTTTTCAAGTTATAAATAGCATACTTCTTACCATCTTTTTCACCAATTAACTGACCAGTAAAGGTGCCCTTGATATAGGATCTTTCATCAGGACCAAGCTCCACTTCGTTAGCATTCAGGCTGGCCGCTAAATGATAGGTTCCAGAGAGATTTTGATTGATAGCTTTGACCAGATTACTAAAGGAAGTAAAGTTTGTCTTTTCCTCTTTAGACTTCTTATCGAGGTAGAAGGTGAAATGGTCGACATATTTATTGTTCTGCTCTTGCTGGAGTTTCTCAGCCTTAGCTGTAATTTTATAAACTGGCTGACCATTTCTTTCCTCTTCAGTTATTGAGGCAACTGGTAGATAGACATCTTTAAATGCAGAAGATTTTACCTTGACAAAGTAATTATCCGTATTCTTTGGAATTCCATCCAATGAGATATGTTGTCTATAAGTTCCATTCGTCTGGCTGTACAACTCAATATCCGAAACATTTCTTAATTCGAGTGTTTTTTCTGGATCCTGCTCTTTCGTTTTTTCAGTCGGAATATCTGGCTTTACTTGATCAATATCACCAGTGTATTCTGGAAGTGGGGCTACCTGTTCAGGCTCACCTTTGTCAGTTACAACCGCTTCTGGTAATTCAGGCTGAACTTCTGGTTCAGCTTTATCAGTAACAACTGCTTCGGGTAACTCTGGCTGAATTGCAGGTTCCCCTTTGTCACTGACTACAGCCTCTGGCAAGGCGGGTTGGACTGCAGGTTCGCCTTTATCACTTACAACAGCTTCGGGTAACTCTGGCTGGAGCGCAGGCTCACCCTTGTCGGTTATTACAGCTTCTGGCAACTCTGTTTGGACCGCAGGCTCACCTTTGTTAGTCACAACTGCTTCTGGTAGCTCTGGTTGGACTGCAGGTTTACCTTTGTCACTGACTACAGCCTCTGGCAAGGCGGGTTGGACTGCAGGTTCGCCTTTATCGCTTACAACAGCTTCTGGTAAAGCTGGTTGAACTGCTGACTTACCTTTGTCGGTTACAACTGCTTCGGGTAACTCTGGCTGAATTGCAGGCTCACCTTTGTCAGTTACTACAGCCTCTGTCAACTCTGGTTGGATTGCTGGCTCACCTTTGTCACTGACTACAGCCTCTGGTAACGCTGCTTGAACTTCAGGCTCCCCTTTGTCTGTTATAACTGCTTCAGGTAACGCTGATTGGACTTCCGGTACACCTTTATCACTTACCACAGCTTCTGGTAAGGCAGGTTGGACTTCCGGTTCCCCTTTGTCAGTTACTACTGCTTCAGGTAACTCTGGCTGGATCGCAGGCTCACCCTTGTCGGTTACTACAGCCTCTGTCAACTCTGGTTGAACTTCCGGTTCACCTTTATCACTTACAACAGCTTCTGGTAACTCTGGCTGGATCACAGGCTCACCCTTGTCGGTTATTACAGCTTCTGGCAACTCTGTTTGGACCGCAGGCTCACCCTTGTCAGTTACTACAGCTTCTGGCAATTCAGGTTGAACTGCAGGTTCGCCTTTGTCACTTACAACCGCTGCTGGTAACGCTGGATGAACTTCAGGTTCACCCTTGTCGGTTACCAGAGATCCAGCTTGTACATCTTTATGTTCTGCTAATTGTGATTGTGAATTTGAAGATTGTTTCTCTTCTTTTCTTGGATTGGTTAATTCTGCAGAGATAGGTTTTTCAACTACTTGAACTTCTGTCGGCTTAGTTGAAGAAACAGATGTTTGTTCCTGCATAGCTTGTACTGTTGATGGATTCTCGACAAAATTCGGTGTAACACTATAATCCACCTTTTGTTGTTTTGTAGGAGTGGCTGCTGATTTCTCTTGATTGCTTACTTTAGATTCAAGTTATATTTCCCTCTTTGATATATCCAACGTATCTATAACCTGAAATATCTTTAGGAAGAGGTAATTTTTCTCCAAAGGTCAGTTCATAGTCAGTATTGTAATTTATCAAAAGATTATTTTCTAAAGCATGAGCTGAAACTAAGATACCATTTCCTATCCCTGCAACCAATACTAAATGTAATACTGTTTTTATTCTTAACTTTTTTTCTTGGAAACAGCAAAAATTAAAAATTCCCAGAGCCGCTAAGCTAGCACCAGCAACTAGGGGTTTTGCATATCATTCTTACTTCCAGTATTTGGTAAGTCTCCCAGTTGATTTTGGGAATTTAATTTATAAACAAGATAATAAGTCTCATCATCATTCTCCATGTATGTCGGAATGTCATAGACAAGCTGCTTCTTTTTCTTCTGATGATAGCTCTGACTCTGTCACATATTTATAGTGAACACCTTTAGTCTCATGAGCCTCTACAGATGAACTAGCTAATACAGACATAAAAATAAACTTGAAATCGTTGCAGATACAAGTCCTACTGATAATTTTCTAAATGAAAAACGCTGCTGTTTTTCACCAAAAATACTTTTTCCATTATTCCTCCTTGAAATAAAATTTATATTTATCTTACGAAGGCCTTCAATATATTAGTGTATTATCTATAAAAAGGCATTACACTTTGATTATACTCTTAATTTACCAAAAAGTCTTAAAATTGCGTTGCGTTTTCATACTTTGTTTTATATATAAAAATACGAAGGGGCAGGGTTTGCCATTTCCTATTTTCTATTTTTGGATAAAATATAACCTACCATGGAATTTACACGGTAGGTGTTACTTATATTAGCAATCGTTCTAAAAATGGTTTGACGCAGTTGAGGAGAATTCCTTCTATCCAGCTTTCCTGTGCTGATGATAGATTCTCTGCTTGAAGACTCTCTTTTAGAAAATCGCGGACTTGTTCTGGTGCGATTTCAAACTCAAAGGCTTTCATTTTATAGAAAAAGTCGAGCAGATGATCTGACAGATATTCAGTTGAAAAGGGAACTTCTCCACTTTTTCGATATTCTAATAAGAGCCTAGAAAATCGGGCTTTTTCTTCTGGAAGCTCACGAAAATAGGAATTGAGGAGCCAGATCTGCTTCTGTTTTCTTTCAATTGGATCCTGACTGGCAATTCGTTGGTCTTTTTCCAGCTCTTTTTGGTATTGTTTGGCCTTGATAGCCCGTTCTGTTCTATTTTTACCAAAAAGAATTTTCTCCCACTTGCGTTCTTCTTGGGTTAGGGTTTCTGTAAAGCCAAAGTAATCTTGATAGGCACGCTCTGCTGGTCCCATGGCTAGAACCAGATTGTCTGCATATTGCTTGGCGATTTTATCTTTCTTCTTGCGCTCTTTCTCTGCCTGGATACGGAGTTCCTGTTCGTAGTCAATTTTCTCCTTGCCTAGCTTGACAAGGTAGAGTTGGTCATCTGGTTTCCCAAGTAAAAAGGGCTTGATACACTTTTCAAGAACTTCCTCCATACGAGCCTTCTTCTTAGGCTCTGCCTTGGTCCAACTTCCTCCTTGAAAGACTTCTAGGAAGAGCTGGTAGTCTCTCTCAGGTGAGAACTGATTGCCACGATTGGGTTTAAAAACACCTTTTTCCCAGAGCCACTTTAGAAGACGCTCGTCAAAGTCACTTTTATTGACCTTGATTTTCTCCTTTTTCTGGGCTTTTCTGGTCAGATTTTCAACCTTTCTGAGTAATTTTTCTTCCCTCTTCCAGTTGCTGGTCAAGGGTCAATCGATGAAAATGACGAACACAGTCGCTACCAATCGGAAAGAGGCGTTGGCCTGTGACACCATTAAAGAGTTCGTAGGCGTACTTGATGGCATTCCCACAGACACAATTGCTACGGCCGATACCGTTAAAAATCAAGGAAACTTCATTCCATTCCTTGGTAGCTTGTTCCCAAGTATCAGATTTTGAAGCCTGTAAAACCGCATCGTGCAGGGATTTTCTAACTGGCAGTGTCATGATGTCTCCTTTCTAGATTATACTTTTACAACTTGAACCTCTTCTTTACCCAGTAAAATCAAGTATTTTTCAATATTTTCAATCGAATAGGCTCGAGATAAAGCTTCTCCGTATAGGGCTAACTGTCCACGATAGCGGTCTACGAGTTGACTTGGTTCATCATAGCGGTCTGTTTTATAGTCGAACAGAACGATTTTATCCTCGTAAAGTAGATAGCCATCAAGGATACCACGGACAACGAAGTCTTCCTGACTCTTTTGGTCTCGTTTGAGCATGGAGAAAGGTTGCTCGCGATAAAGATAGTTGGTATTAGCGAGAATTTCTTGACCGAGAGCTGTATCAAAGAATGCAAGAATTTTCGAAAGATTAATCTTGTCTCTGACAGCTTGGCTAGTTTGAACTTGTTTGAGAGTTTCTGTCAGGCTAGCAAGCGTTGGTCGCTGACTGAGGTCCATTCTCTGCATCAGTTCGTGGGTAGCACTACCAATCTCAGCTCCTGTTACCTTTCTTTGCTTGAAAAATCTGGCAAATCAAAGCTGATTTTCTTGTCTACTGACTGACCTTGACCTGCAATCTCGACACCTTCCATATCCATAACGGGTTCGTAGAATTTCTTGATTTGACTTGGGGTTTGAACACTAGGAAGTTCAATGGCTGCACGGTGAAGAGTATTATAAACTTCTACTTCTTTCAGCATTTCAAGGGCTTCTTTGATGGTTTCTGACTGACGATTGTCTGCTTGGGAGCTATCTTGGAGAGGACTTTTGTTTTCCAACTGACCGATAGCTTCTCTAGTCAACTGGTCTTCGCCAACAAAGCGATAACTAAAGTTGAGCTTGTCCTTAGTAAACACTTTACTGATAGCCCAAAGCCAATCTTGGAAATTCCTTGCTTGCAGTCTAGTAGAGCTATTTAGTTTTCCATTTTTAGCTGCTGGGTATTCCTTGGCTTCCAACTTTTCACGAGAACCCTTGCCGACAAGATAGAGCTTTTTCTCAGCCCGTGTCATGGCAACATACAGCAGACGCATTTGCTCTGAATAGCTTGCCAGCTGTAATTCCTCTTCATTCTGCCTATAGGTCAAGCTAGGAATGGAGAGTTTGATGGTTTTAGGATAGTGATCTTCCACTGCTCCTGTCTCCATTTTGGCAATATATTTGACACCTAGACCGTTTTTACGACTGAGAATGACCTCTGACATGCTGTCTTGCTTGTTAAAGTCTTGATCCATATTGAGGATAAAAACGTAAGGAAACTCCAACCCTTTACTCTTGTGAATAGTCATGAGTTCTACTGCATCTTTTGGCGGTGCGACGGCCACGCTTGCCAAATCATGCTGGGCTTCCAAAACTTGGTCAATCATACCAATAAAACGAGACAAGCCCTTGAAATTGCTCTTTTCAAACTGATCAGCACGCAGTGCTAGGGCATAGAGATTGGCCTGTCTAGCAGGACCATTTGGCAAAGCCCCAACATAGTCATAATAAAAACGGTCGTTGTAAATCTTCCAAATCAAGTCATAGAGGGAGTGGATTTTGGCATACAAGCGCCAAGAAGCCAAGATATCCATGAATTGCTTTAGTTTTTCAGCTAGAGCTGAGTGAATCAATCCTTTTTGGCTGCTTGCCAGTTTTTGAGCATTGACCAGTTTCTCATAGAGATTTTCTTGGACTTTGTCTTCTGTTTTCTGAAGGGCCAAGCGTGCTAACTCGTCCTCGTCAAAACCAAACATTGGAGACTTCATAAGGGCAACCAAGGCATAGTCTTGCAGGGGATTGTGAATGACACGAAGGGTGTCTAGCATGACTTGCACTTCTAGGGATTGGAGATAATTGTTTTGCTCTCCGTCGGTTTTGACAGGAATCCCGTACTCAGACAGGGCGAGGAGAATCTGGTCATTCCGACTGCGACTGGAGGTCAGAAGAGCAATTTCTTTAAAAGCAACACCTTTTTCCTGATGAAGTTTCAGAATCTCCTTGATGACTAAGCGCATTTCACCAGTTAGTTTCGTCTCTGTTTGGCTCTCTTCTTCCTCGCCTGTATCGTCCTTGTCGTAGAGGAGAAATTCTGCCTTGTTGTCTGGATTGGGAGTCAGTTTGGTATTGGCAAAAAGAAGCTGGTGCATGCTGTTATAGTTGATTTCGCCGACCTCTTGGTCCATGAGACGTTCAAAAACATGGTTAGTTGCTGACAACACTTCTGAACTACTACGGAAATTTTCCTTGAGGAGAATGAGCTTACCTTCTTGGGGATTTTGAGAGTAACGTTGGAATTTTTCATTGAAAATCTGCGGGTCTGCCTGACGGAAACGGTAGATGGATTGTGATATCCCCCACCATAAAGCGATTGTGGCCGTTAGACAGTAATTCCAGCATCCGCTCTTGAATGTGGTTGGTATCCTGATACTCATCGACCATGACTTCATGGAAGCGCTCCTGATAAGCCTGACAAACTTGCGGAAAATTCTCTAAAATCTCAATAGTATAATGGCTGATATCAGCAAATTCAAAGGCATTTTCTTGGCGCTTGCGCTGACGATAAGCCTCCACAAAATCACGCATGAAAGATTGGAAGGTTTTAGCTAGCTCCCATGTGTCTCCATGATAACGTTCTTGATAGTCAAGAATCGTTATCTGATCTGCTAGTTGTCCCAGTTTAGCAAACTGAGTCTTTCTCTCTTCGTTGTAGGCATCGGCCAGTGGCTTCAAATCAGCCTTACGACTGGCATTCGTCAGAGCTCGACCATTTTTCTCTTTCGAAATTACGACAACACGCGCAAGCACTGCCTGATAAGCCTGACTATCGGACTCCTGATTCAAGGAGCCAATTTCATCCAGAATCAACTGGACATTTTCTAGATAGGCAGCTTTGGGAAACTCCTTGGCATCATTATCCAGATGATAACTGAAAAAGCTTTCCAAATCCCCAAGGGCTTGCTTGATTTGCTCAGTCAGTTTTTCTTTTTCACTGGTAAAATCAGCCTCTTCAAAACCTTTGAGGAAAGATTCACTCAGCCATTTTTGAGGATTGCTGGTGGATTGGAGGAAGTCATAGATTTTATAGACTTGCTGGCGCAGCCCCCGTTCATTCTTGCCACGTCCAGCAAAATTTTTCAGTAAATGACTAAAGTTCTCTTTCTGTTTCCCTTGGTAATGGGCTTCAAAGACCTCATGAAAGACTTCGTTTTTGAGAAGGAGTTGTTCACTTTGGTTTTGTAAAATACGGAAATTAGGAGCAATATCAAGCAGATAACCGTGTTTGCCAAGGAATTTTTGTGTGAAAGAGTCCATAGTACCAATGGCCGCGTTGGGTAGATCAGCTAGCTGGCGGCCCAAGTGTTGTTTGAGATCGACATCATTCGTTTCTTGGATTTGTTGGCTGATTTTTTTCTCCAAACGTTCCTTAAGCTCTGTAGCAGCCTTGACGGTAAAGGTCGAGATAAAGAGTTGAGAAATTTCGACACCACGCGCTAACTGGTCCAGAATACGCTCGGCCATGACAAAGGTTTTACCAGAACCAGCCGACGCTGAGACAAGGATATTCTGACCAGAAGTGTAGATGGCTTCAATTTGCTCAGCAGTTTTCTTTTGTTCCTTGCTCGAGTGCGCTTCTGCTTCTTGCAATTTTTGAATTTCCTCCTCAGTTAAAAAGGGAATGGGCTTCATCGATTCAACTCCTCTCTAATTTTTTCAAACCAAGCTTGCTTGAGTTTTTCTCCGACAAGACGCTTGCCATCAGCTAAGTCCAACTTTTCTAGAAAACGGGCTTGACCTAAGTGGTAATTGGCTTCAAAGCCAGTAATGGCTTGATGTTGCTGAACATACGGTGCAATACTTCTGCCATTTTCAGTATAAGGGTTAATGGCGAACTGGCCTGCTAAAATCTTCTCAGCTGCTTTCTTGTAAAGATGGGCATTGTAGTCCAGTAGGAGCTGGAATTCCTCATCTGTCAGCTGATTAGCCTTGTTTTTATTGTAAAACTCGCCCAAATGACTACTTTCTTTTTCTAAAAAGAGGCCTTGGTATTTCATTGACTTGCTAGCTTCTACTACTGCACCTGCCAGACTTTTAACGGCCGTCAAAGATTGGACAGGCTCAGCCATTTCCAAGTACATAGCGCCGAAAAAGTTCTGCTCCCCCTTCTCTTTTTAAGGCAGCTAGATAGGTTGGCAACTGGGAATTGAGTCCATTAAAGAAGTGAGGAAACTGGAACTGAGTCAGACTCGACTTGTAGTCTACCACTCCTATCGCCCCATCAGCTTTCAAACGGTCAATACGGTCAACCTTGCCTCGTACAAAGACACTGCGTCCATTGTCCAATTGAATAAAGGCTTGCTCTTTCCCACCGAAATTCGCTTCCTCTTTGATGGTTTCGATGGCTGGATTGTGTCGGAGAATATGTCCAGTCGTCCGTGCAACATCAAGCAAAACTTCCTTGGTAAACTGGGCTTCCAAACTTTCCTGATAAATTGCTTCAAATTCGCGTTCCTGACTGGTTTCGTGGATAGCTTGCTCCAGACGTTGGTCAAAGGAATCTTCGTCAGGCAACTGCAAGGCACGTTCAAAGATACGGTGCAAGAAATTCCCATGACTACGAGCATCTGGACGCAGGCGCAATTCTTCCTGCAAGCCTAAAACGTAGCGGAGGAAATAACTGTATTGGTTCCGGTAAAACTCCGTCAAACTAGAGGTAGACAGGTAAAACTCCTGATCAGCAGGATAGAGCGCTCGCAAGGTATCCTTGGTCAAGGGCTTGCTGCTTGGACTTGTTGGAAGGGCAGGATTTGCAAGGCCTTTTTGGTCTAGTTTTTTTACCCATGACACGCGCCAGAACCTTGACAAATGTCAAATCTTGCTCAGTATCTATCGGTTCGGCCTGCTGGTGATAGGCAACCAGACTGGACAAAAGACTGTGATATGAACCTAGATCCTCCTTAGACAGTCCTTTGTGGTTCATCCTCTTCTCTCTCCGACTAAATCCAAAATGGACTAGCTCTTGAAGATAGGCTGACTCCTTGCTTTCACTCTCATTAAAAAGACTTGGAGCCGACAAAACCAACTGCTTACGGGCAGAATTGACCAAAGAAAGCATAGTATAGCGATTTTTTTTGAGGTTTTCACTGCTGGCAATCAGTAATTGAGCGCCTTCTTCGGTCGTTTGGTTTAAATTTTGTCTTTCTTCATCAGTTAAAAGACTGGTATTTTGAGCAATTTTAGGGAAATGATCCTGAGTGAGTCCAAGGGCATAGACAAAGTCAGCAGTCAAAGGAGCAATCAAATCATAACTTTGTATGACAACCGTGTTCACTGTCGCTGGAATGGTGCGATACTGGGACAAACTCATTTCAGAATGAAGCAAGGCTAGAAAGTCCTCTAGACTAACCTGTGAACCAGCAAAAACAGTCGCAAATTGTTCTAAAACATGACAGAAAGCCTTCCAAACTTCAGTCTGTCTTTCCTGCTCTAGGGCTTCCATGGTAGCTGTCAAATCTTGGAGTTGCTTAGTCACCGCTCCTTCTTTTAGAAAGACATTCCACTTTTGTAAGAGATTTTTCAGCCTTCTGTTTTCGACTAGCAAAAGGGTCTCAAAAGGTGTTAAAATACGCAGACGAAGGACATTTAAACGCTCTAAATCAAATTTTCCATGGTGAGATTTAGTGAAGGCTTGCTGAAAGGCTGGCAAGCCATTGATACCAAGATAACGGATATATTGCTCAAAAGCATCAATATCAGCCTGGCTAAGGTCGGTATACAAACCTGTTCTAAGAAGGTTTATCAAATCTTCCTGACGGAAACGATAGCGTTTTAAAGATAAAATAGACTCGACAAACTGAGTTAAAGGGTGGTGCGCCATGGATTCGCTTTTGCCTAGATAGAAAGGAATCTGATACTGGTCAAAAATAGTTTTTAGAGATAACTGATAAGAAGCTACATCTCCCAAGAGAATACGAAAATGCTTGTAACTCAGGTCTGAGTTCTCATGCAATTTCTGACGAATGCTACGGGCTACTAACTCCAACTCCTCCTTTTGTGTCAAACAAGACCAGATTTGTAAGTTTCCACGGTCTTTCTCATCGACATCCAAAGCGAGTTCTGAAAAGTCATAAGAAGACTCCAACAAACGAGAGGCCTTGTCAAAACTATCCATCTGCTCATGAGTTTGAGAACAATCCAGAGCAGGAGTTTGGTATTTAGAGGCTAGATGATGGAGAAACTCCACACTGGCTTGGTAGAGATTGCCCTCGCTAAAAGGACTGGCATAAGCTTTCTTACTAGCATAAGCCCCAATGACAATCTCAACCCCCTTGCCATGAAGTAGGTCCACAATCCGCTCTTCCTCGGCAGAAAAACGAGTAAATCCATCAATGACTAAGGCAATCTGGCTAAAATCACTACTTACCTTATCATTCTCAATAGCCTCAATCAAATGGGACAACTGACTTCCCTGAGCCAACTGACCTTGATTGAGATAGGCCGTTACTTTCTCAAAAATCAAGAGCAAATCGGCTCTCTTGTCCTCATCCGTCAAACTCCCCAAGTCCAAAAAACTCATCTGAGCTTTGGTCATCTCGTGGTAAAGCTCAATCAACTGCTGGATAAACTGAGGATCCTGCTTAATGGCACCATAAACACGTAAGTCCTTGGGGTCCAGTTCTGCAAGGCATTTGTAAAAGGCCATCCCAAGGCCGATGTCATCTAGACTGGTCTTGGTAGGCAAGTCATTCAAGACCAGGTAACGAGCCATTTGAGCAAATCGCGTGACGGTAATCGCAAAAGAAGCCTGCTGAGACAAGCATTCCAGCACGGCACGTTCCTTTTCAAAAGAAAGAGAGTTGGGGGCAATATAGAAGACTCGCTTGCCAGCAGCAACTAGCTCTTCTGCCTCTCTAGTCAGAATTTCTGTCAAAGAAGTCCGAATATCAGTATAAAGTAATTTCATCTCTGCCTCGTTGGAATTTTTCATTACCTTTTATTATACCATGATTAGTCTAAAGATTCCTCCTCCTTTCCTCTAAAATATGCTATAATAATACCAAAAGATAAAGAAGGAAAATCTATGATTAAACTATTAGCCTTGGATATGGACGGAACCCTCCTCAATGAAGCCAAGGAAATCCCACAAGCTCACATTACTGCTATTCACCAAGCCATTGAAAAAGGTGTCAAACTAGTTCTCTGTACGGGTCGTCCACTTTTCGGCGTCCTCCCCTACTATAAAAAACTGGGACTCGACCTCCAGAATGAGTATGTTATCGTTAACAATGGTTGTTCAACTCACCAGACCAGTGATTGGGGTCTGGTTGATTGGCAAGAACTGAGTCCAGCAGACATCGCATACCTCTATGACCTTGCTGAAAAAAGTGAGGTTCAGTTGACTCTTTTTGATGAGGAACACTATTTTGTCCTCGGTGGCAAACCTAATGAAATCGTTCAAAATGATGCTAAACTAGTATTTTCAGACCTGACTGAAATTTCTCTTGAGGAAGCGACTAGTGGCAAGTATCGTATGTTCCAAGGGATGTTTTTGGGCACCAAAGAGCAAACAGACGATTTTGAAGAGCGTTTTGCTGAGGAGCTTTGCCAACAATTCAGCGGGGTTCGTTCTCAGCCTGTCATTTATGAAGCAATGCCACTTGGAACGACAAAGGCTACCGCTCTTTCTCGTCTAGCTGAGATTTTGAAGATTGAGCCATCAGAAATTATGGCCATGGGCGATGCTAATAACGATATCGAAATGCTCCAGTTTGCAGGCCTTGGTATTGCAATGGGAAATGCCAGCGATTATGTCAAATCCTTAGCTGATGACGTTACAGCCAGCAACGAAGAAGACGGCGTTGCGCATGCCATTGAGAAATATATTTTATAAGAAGAAGCCCAGTTCGTGTCAACTGGGTTTTGATATTTAATAATTCCTAAAACTTTAGAAACTCTTTAGAAATCCTTGAGCTTTCTTTGATTTCTATGCTTTATACTAAAGTTAACAAAATAAATCAAAAGGAGAGAATCATGAAAACAGTACTTGACATTCATGGATTGTCCAAAAACTTTGACAAACAAGCTATTCTTCAGGATCTTCATCTAACGATAAGAGAGGGAGATATTTATGGACTTATTGGAAAGAACGGAGCTGGGAAGACCACTTTGATAAAAATCATTACACAATTACTGTTTGCGGATAAAGGAACTGTTTCCCTCTTTTCTAGTAAATCGGAAAATGAGTGGACCAAGGCTCTATCTCGAGTAGGTTCTGTTATCGAATCACCTGTAGCTCATAATCACTTAACAGCCTACCAAAATCTGAAATATTATTGTATGATTCGCCATATTCCAAATGCTGATATAGTCATTCGAGAAACCCTAGACTATGTAGGTTTGGCAGATACAGGTAAGAAAGTCTTTCGTGATTTCTCGCTAGGAATGAAACAAAGACTTGGTATCGCCATTGCCCTTCTATCCAAACCAGACTTCCTGATCTTAGATGAACCTATCAACGGTCTTGACCCAATCGGTATCAAAGAATTTCGACTAATGATTCAACGGCTCAATCAAGAAAAAGGGATAACCATTCTCATCTCTAGCCATATCTTGTCAGAACTTTATCTCCTAGCTAATCGCTTTGGTATTTTAGATCAAGGCAAGATTATACGTGAAATCAGCAAAGCTGAATTTGAAACACTAAGTGAGGATTATATTGTGCTTAAGACAGCTGACCAAGAGAAAGCTTGCCAAGTATTGAAAGAACAAATCCAGCTCCAGTTCAAGGTTGTCAATCCTGAAAACGAAATTCACATCTTTGGTCAGGAACAAGATGTCAAGCATATTCTCAAAGAATTAACCTTGGCAGATGTTGCCATTGACGAGATTTACTATGCCCGTCAAAACCTTGAAGAATACTTCACTCAATTGGTCGAATAGGAGAAAAATCATGATACATACCATTCAAGCAGACTTTTACCGTCTTTTCCGTTCCAAAGGTTTTTGGATTACAGAGTTCATTCTCTTTGCTCTCATGCTAATGGGAGCAACTGTAGGAGCTACGGGTCATCTGATGGCAATCCAGACAGAAGAACCAGAAATTCCAACCCAAGGTTGGAACGGTGTGCAAGCGCTTATTAACGCATCTAGTCAAGGTTCAAACCTCGTTTTTCTCTGCATCATCCTAGCCTGCCTCGTTCTTGGAGTTGATTTAATCGGTAAACTCTATAAAAATAATTTAACAGTGGGTGTTTCTCGTACCGAGTTTTTCCTTGCCAAAGCCTTTGTATTGACTTGTATTGCACTTTTGCAAGTCATCATCAGTCTTGTGATTGCCTTTATTCCAGCAACTATCTTAAATGGATTTGGAACTATGCCTGATGGCTTTATTGGCAATCTACTGGTAAGCATTTTCCTTCAATTTCTTTGCCTCCTTGCTTGGCTTTCCATTGTTTCCTTCATTCTCTATGTTAGTCATTCTTATATTGCGGTATTTATTGGTTATTTTGTCAGCTCTATCTTACTTTCTATGCCAATGCTCATTTTTCCAAATATCAAAATTTTACCATATTTATCGTTACAATTTGTCTATGCCATGACTGCTAATAGTGAGTCAATTCTCTACACACTTATAGTTAGCTTAGCTGTTATTGTAATTTTTAATCTAAGTGGACTGACAGTTTTCAAAAAGAAAAGTCTATAAAAAACTTCAAGCAGGTAGAGTCTGTTAACTCATGACAGGAAAAGAAGTTTACCTTATAATAAAAATGAACAATACAAATCCGTGGTCTATATAGTAGCTCTTCACAATGCCTTAGATTGGGTGGTAGAAAACCATATCACACATGTCTTTTTCAAATAAAAAGAGTCTGGGAAAAAGATTTTTGATTTTATACTCAATAAAAATCAAAAGAGTAAACTAGGAAGCTAGCTGCAGGTTGCTCAAAAACAGTGTTTTGAGGTTGCAGATGGAAGCTGACGTGGTTTGAAGAGATTTTCGAAGAGTATTAGGAATTCTTTATTATAAATTTTTAAAAATCGATAGATTAGATAAAAAAGCGAACAAAACAGAATTCTGAGTGTCAGATAACTTGTTTTGTTCGCTTTTTATATTTAAGGTTAGACTTTTGTCCCAGACTCTCGAGCTTAGCTTGTCTGCAAGTCCCTACAGTTGACAAAGAGCCTTCTTTTTATATATCTGTCAATGGTGTTGCGGTATCTGGTGAGGTATCATATACCTTAAAGTCTACTCCAACTCCCAAATCAGCTTGTGCTAGCTGATTAACCATGGTCATGTGAGCCAACTCCTTGATATTATTTTCTTTAGATAAATGCCCAAGGTAGATTTTCTTAGTACGGTTTCCCAAGGTACGAATCATAGCTTCGGCCCCATCCTCGTTAGAAAGGTGACCCAGATCCGATAGGATTCGTTGTTTGAGTCGCCAAGCGTAAGAACCTGCTCGCAAAATCTCTACATCATGATTAGACTCAATAAGATAACCATCTGCATTTTCGACAATCCCTGCCATACGGTCACTAACATAACCTGTATCTGTCAAAAGGACAAAACTCTTATCATCCTTCATAAAGCGATAGAACTGCGGTGCGACTGCGTCATGGCTAACACCAAAACTCTCGATGTCGATATCTCCAAAGGTTTTGGTTTTGCCCATTTCAAAGATATGCTTTTGCGAAGAATCCACCTTGCCAAGATACTTGCTATTTTCCATAGCTTGCCAAGTTTTTTCATTGGCATAAAGATCCATACCATATTTACGAGCCAAAACACCCACTCCATGGATATGGTCTGAATGCTCATGCGTAATCAAGATAGCATCCAGATCTTCTGGCTTGCGATTAATTTCAGCAAGTAGGCTGGTAATCTTTTTACCAGACAAGCCGGCATCCACTAAAAGTTTCTTTTTTGGAGTTTCCAGATAAAAGGAATTTCCACTGGAACCCGACGCTAAAATACTGTATTTAAAGCCTGTTTCACTCATTCTAGTCTTCTACTTCATCCTCCCATACTTCTTCTTTCACTGCATCCTTATCATAAGGGAGCACAATGGTGAAGGTTGATCCCTTACCGTATTCACTCTTAGCCCAAATAAAGCCCTCATGTTGTTTGACAATTTCTTTAGCAATTGCTAGTCCTAGACCCGTACCACCTTGGGCACGACTTCTAGCGCGATCCACACGATAAAAACGATCAAAGATACGTGGTAAATCCTGCTTAGGAATACCTAAGCCTTGGTCTGAGATGGATAAAATCATCTGATCATCAGTTGTCTTCATGGTCACTGTAATTTTCCCACCATCTGGAGAATACTTAATAGCATTGTTAAGAATATTGTCAATCACCTGTGTCATCTTGTCTGTATCGATCTCTATCCAGACTGAAGTAATCGGATAATCCCTTACCAAATCATATTTCTTCTCTTCATCTGGTCCCCTCATCTTATCAAAACGGTTAAGAATAAAGGTAATAAAAGCAGTGAAATTAATCAGCTCTACATCCAAATGACTGGTTGCATTATCAATACGTGAAAGATGGAGAAGGTCTGTCACCATCCGCATCATACGGTTGGTTTCATCGAGAGAGACCTTGATAAAGTCTGGTGCGATAGGTTCTGATAAGGCTCCTTCATCCAAGGCTTCAAGATAAGATTTCACACTAGTTAGAGGAGTACGTAGCTCATGACTAACGTTGGAAACAAAGAGCCTCCGTTCGCGCTCTTCCTTCTCCTGCTCCGTCGTATCGTGTAAACAGCAACCAGACCAGAAATAAAGCCAGACTCACGACGGATCAAAGCAAAACGTACACGAAGGCTTAGATACTCTCCATTTTGATCCTGGGAATCAATCATAAGCTCAGGAATCTGAGTGATCAAATCGCGAAGTTCATAGTCATCTGCAATCTTAAGCAATTCTAAAATACTTTTATTAAGAACATCTTCTTTCTGAACGCCTAATTGTTTCTTAGCCATGTCATTAATCATGGTAATCTTGCCACGACGATTGGTTGCAAGGACTCCGTCCGTCATGTAAGATAAGATACTATGTAATCTTTTACTCTCTTGTTCCAAATTTTCTTGAGTCAAACGAATTACTTCTGATAAATCATTGAGATTATTGGTAATATTAGTGATTTCAGAGCTTCCCTGCATATCTAATACCTGAGAATAATCTCCTGCAATCAGGTCCTTTACCTTTTGATTGATTTTCTTCAACCGAATATTATCCCGACGATTTTCTAGTAAAAGCAAGGTCACGACTAAAATAAAGCCAAGTAGAATGAGGACAAAGATAAAATCACTAGTTAAAACTGTGTCTTTAATTAGTTTAATCATTATTTCTCATATAATAACCAACACCACGACGTGTTAGAATATACTCTGGACGACTTGGTGTGTCTTCAATCTTTTCACGCAAACGTCTGATAGTTACGTCGACTGTTCGAACATCTCCGAAATAGTCGTAACCCCAGACCGTTTCAAGCAAGTGTTCGCGTGTAATCACTTGACCGATATGAGAAGCCAAGTGGTACAAGAGTTCAAATTCACGGTGGGTTAAATCTAGTTCTTCACCATATTTTTTAGCCACGTAGGCATCTGGTACAATTTCTAAATCCCCAATTTGGATAGGCTGAGGTTTGCTATCTGCTTCCTGATCATCTACTGGCATAGGCTGAGAACGACGCAGAAGAACTTTAACACGCGCCTGCAACTCACGATTTGAGAAGGGTTTTGTCACATAGTCATCTGCTCCAAGCTCCAAACCGATAACCTTATCAAATTCACTGTCTTTAGCCGACAGCATGATAATAGGCACACTACTGGTCTTGCGAATAGTCTTAGCAACTTCTAAGCCATCAATTTCTGGAAGCATCAAATCCAGAATAATAATATCTGGATTTGATGCTTCAAATTGCTCTAGCGCTTCACGACCATTAAAAGCAGTTACAACTTCGTAACCTTCCTTGGTCATATTAAACTTTATAATATCCGAGATTGGTTTTTCATCATCTACAATTAATATTTTTTTCATATGTTCACCTTTTTCTCTACTATTATACCAAAAAAATAGCAAGAAGACACAATAGCTAGTCTTTGCTATTGTCTAAGTTGACTTTTGCATAAGCCTGCCAGATTTTTTGTTGGGGTTTGGCAAGTGGATAATTCTTAAATTCTTCTGGTGAAAGCCAGCGAACTTCCCTATCTGAAAAATCATGGAAGTCACTCACCTGACCTGCTACAATTTGAACATGCCACTTGCGATGGCTAAAGACATGCTTGACAGTCTCAAAATAAACTTCAAGCCAATCAACTTCTAAGTCATAGTCCTGCTGGAAACTCTCTTCTGGACTGGGACCAAAGTTCACACTTTCTTCTGCAACCCTGATGAAAGAGGTCAAACTGCTCTTCTTGCGAAAAGTTATCTACTTCTATCAAAGGGAAATGCCAAAAACCTGCCAAGAGCTTTTCACTTTCATTTTTTTCAAGTAAAAATTGTCCTTGATTATTTTTCACAACTAAGGCTTTAAGATAAATAGGAACTGGCTTTTTCTTGGGAGCCTTGATTGGATAACGGTCCATGCTTCCATTCTGATATGCAGCACTAAAGTCCTTCACTGGGCTTTCTTCTGGTCTGGGATTTACAGGCGCCTCAATATCCGAACCCAAGTCCATCAAGGCTTGGTTAAAGTCACCTGGTCGTTCTGGGTCAATCAAGATTTCCATCATTGTTTGAAAAATTTTGCGATTACTTGGAATACCAATATCGTGGTTGACTTCAAATAGACGCGCCAAAACACGCATGACATTACCATCTACAGCTGGCTCAGGCAAGTTAAAAGCAATACTGGAAATGGCTCCTGCAGTGTAAGGACCAATTCCTTTCAAACTGGAAATTCCTTCATAGGTGTTTGGAAATTTGCCACCAAAGTCAGTCATAATCTGCTGGGCCGCAGCCTGCATATTGCGTACTCGAGAATAATATCCCAGTCCCTCCCAAGCCTTCAACAAACCTTCTTCAGGTGCAGTTGCCAAACTTTCCACTGTCGGAAACAATTCCAAGAATCGTTCATAGTAGGGAATAACCGTATCCACCCTGGTCTGCTGGAGCATGATTTCAGACACCCAGATATGATAAGGGTTTTTACTTCTACGCCACGGTAAATCTCTTTTGTTTTCATCATACCAAGCGAGAAGTTTCTCACGAAAAGAAATGATCTTTTCCTCCGGCCACATGACGACACCGTATTCTTTCAAATCTAACATATCTCTAGTATAACACAGAAGGTTTTAACCTGTCTTTGTATCTGATTTATAATATTTTCAATAGATTGTATATAACTTTTCTATCTACTTAAATATTTGATATGACTTCAACTGAAAATCAATAAAGTATCGGAGAAGGTGATTATCCACCTTCAAGGTTTGTTTGTAAAACAAATAAGCTAGAGGTACAGGCTTATTTAATACTCTTCGAAAATCTCTTCAAACTACGTCAGCTTCACTTTGCCGTAGATATGGATATTGACTTCGTCAATTCTATCCACAACCTCAAAACAGTGTTTTGAGCTGACTTCGTCAGTCTTATCTACAACCTCAAAGCAGTGCTTTGAGCAACCTGCAGCTAGTTTTCCTAGTTTGCTCTTTTGATTTTCATTGAGTATTAGTTGCTTTTCATTATAGATCTTATGGGACTTTTTTTCTACAACAAAATAGGCTCCATAATATCCATAGGGGGAATTTACCCACTACAAATGTATAGAGCCAAAAATAAAAGCCTACTGACCAAGCTAGAAAGCTTGATACAATAGGCTTTTTAAAGGCTGATTATTTAACAGCGTCTTTAAGAGCTTTACCAGCTTTGAATGCTGGAACTTTAGAAGCTGCAATTGTGATTTCTTTACCAGTTTGTGGGTTTGCGACCTTTACGTGCAGCACGCTCACGAACTTCAAAGTTACCAAAACCGATCAATTGAACTTTTTCACCAGCTGCAAGGTAGTCAGCTACTGCTGCGAATACAGCTTCAACTGCTACTGCTGAGTCTTTCTTAGTCAATTCTGTAGCTTCTGCTACTTTAGCGATCAAATCTTGTTTGTTTGCCATGTTAATGATTCCTCCAAATTAATTTCTAATTAACAAATATAATCATATCCTAAAATCCCTTTTAGGTCAAGTTAAAAACGCTGTTTATTCGCATTTTCTTTATTTTTTTAGGAATGGTAACGTACCAAAATAGCCCATGCATTCTCGCCTGTATGAGTCTGAATAATAGAGCCCGTTTCCAAAACAGAAATTGGCTTTTCAACATAAGCTTGTAAGCTTTCTTTCATCTCTTTTGCCCAATCAGCACTACCAGAATATGAAATTCCAATCTCTGCTACAGAACGTTCAGAGAGATGTTGTCAACTCATCTAACCATTTTTTAAAGGTTTTAGCTCCACGACCTTTAACAATTGGCTGCAATTCATGGTCTTTCATTTGCATGACAACACGGATATTGAGAAGGGAGCTCAACAATCCAGTTACACGGCCAATTCGTCCACCTTTTACTAGGTTTTCTAGAGTAGAAACACCAATATAGAGCTCCGTATGGTTTTTTACCTCTTCAACATGAGATAAAATTTCCGCCATATCATTGCCTTCTTGTGCTAATTTCGCAGCCTCAACAACTTGGAATTTCAAGGCTTGGTCAGTGAAGGAACTATCGATAACTGTCACATCGGCAGTAGACAGGCTGGCACCTTGACGCGCTGCTTCTACAGTACCAGAAAGGGCATGAGACATATGAATAGCAAGAATCTGGCTACCATCCTTGCATAGGTCTTCAAATACTTCAGCAAAGACACCTACAGGTGGTTGACTTGTTTTCGGAAGATTCTTACTTGCTTGCATCAACTGAAGAAATTTACCTTCTTCTTTCAAATCAGCATCCGAATAAACAACATTATCAATCATTACAGACAATGGAACAATTGTAATATCTAATTGTTTTTACGAGTTCTGGTTCAATAGTAACAGATGAATCAGTTACAATCTTAATTTTTGTCATAGTATCAATCTTTCTATTTTAGGATTCAGATTGGTTTTCTTACTTCTAATTATATCAAAAAAAGATTAAAAATCCTAATGGAGTCAATCAAATTTTCCGTAAAAATTTGATATAATCAACTTATAAGAAAAAGAGGTGTCCTATGATTAAAAAATTTACCCCCATTTTAACCATTTTACTAGGTGCTGCTATTTATGCTTTTGGCCTGACTTATTTTGTAGTTCCCTCATCATCTCTTTTGAAGGAGGGGCAACAGGTATTACCCTCATCACCTTTTTATCTCTTTAAAAATCCCTGTTTCTCTTATGAATTTACTGATTAATATTCCCCTTTTTATCCTAGCTTGGAAAATATTTGGAGCAAAAACTCTCTATTCTAGTTTGCTTGGAACCTTAGCTTTGTCCGCCTGGTTGGCTTTTTTTGAGCGTATTCCCCTTCATATCGATCTTCAAGGTGATTTACTAATCACAGCCCTCATAGCGGGAATTCTATTGGGAATTGGCCTTGGAATTATTTTTAATGCTGGAGGTACAACTGGAGGAACTGATATTCTAGCTCGTATTATCAACAAATACACTCATATATCCATGGGAAAACTGCTCTTTATCTTAGATTTTTGTATTCTTATGCTCATTCTCCTGATCTTTAAGGATTTGAGATTGGTTTCCTACACGCTTTTGTTTGATTTTATTGTTTCTCGTGTCATTGATTTGATTGGTGAAGGAGGATATGCTGGCAAAGGATTCATGATTATCACAAAACGTCCTGACCACCTTGCTAAGGCAATAAATGATGACCTAGGAAGAGGTGTTACTTTTATTTCCGGTCAAGGCTACTATAGTCAAAAAGATTTGAAGATTATCTACTGTATTGTCAGCAGAAATGAGATTGTGAAAATGAAGGAAATGATTCATCGAATTGATCCTCAAGCCTTTATAACTATTACAGAAGCCCATGAAATCCTAGGAGAAGGATTCACCTTTGAAAAAGAATAAAAAGAGGTAGTGTAGTGACCTCAAAAGTTAGACTAAATCATCTATCTTTTGGGTTACAGACAACCTCTTTTTTGTTTATTTAGGCTCTTAAGACCAATTCCGAGCTACTTCTTCATCAGCCTTTAACTGATCCACTAATTGGTCAACTGAGTCAAATTTGGTCATATCTCGAATGCGATCAAGCCAATAAACCATGACAGTTTCCCCATAAATATCTTGATTAAAATCAAATATATTGACTTCAAAACGTGCTTCTTCTCCATCAAAGGTCACATTTTTCCCGACACTAGCCATGGCACGATATTTCTGTCGTTGAATCTCAACATCAACAACATAAACACCATCTGCTGGCATATAAGTACGGTCTAAAAGCACCAAATTCGCTGTTGGATAACCAATCGTACGACCTCGAGCATTACCATGAACCACCATACCTCTCGATGGAAGTGGCGCCCCCAAAAGTTCTCCTGCTTCTTTCACATTTCCATCTAAAATAGCTTGACGAATACGTGTTGAACTAATCTTTCCTTTCTCATCTTCTACAGGTGGGACAATGATAACTTCTCCATCAAAGTAATCCTTTAAATCTTCTGCTGTTTTTTTGTCAGAACCAAATGTATAATCAAAACCTGCAACAATAATTTTGGCATTCATAGCCTTAATATAAGTTGCGAAAAATTCTTCTGCCGTAAGACTAGCGAATTGACTACTAAAATCAAGGAGATATAATTCTTCTACGCCTTCTCGTTTTAATTTTCTCTCACGTTCAGCAGGATTCAAAATATGCAAAAACAAATCTGGATGATAAGGCTCTAAAGCAATCTTTGGAGATTCATTAAAGGTCATAACGACGATAGGCAATAAATCCTTTCTCGCAGCCTTGTTGGCAACACGAAATAATTCTTGATGCCCCTTGTGTATACCATCAAAATAGCCGAGAACAACGACTGAATCAGATGGTGTGCCAATATCTTTTTGGTTTTTTTATAGGAATAGTAATAATCATAAAATAATTATATCATAGCGATAGCTATTTCTGGAACAGAAAATCTGAAATGTCGTTTTTCACCTGAAATGACCATTTTTTTACAAAAAGTAAGTATCCTGCAACAAAAAATAAGTGATGGATTATGGAATTAAAATTAATTTCTATAGTAGATTGAAACTAGAACAGCACACTATAGCTACTAAAACATTTTAGAAATTCATTTGATCTTCCTGATCGTTTTTGTTCATATTTTATTTCAATCTATTATATAGTAAAATGAACCAAAAACAGTACACAATGTGGTATAATCTTCTATGGCATATTCAATAGATTTTTCGTAAAAAGTTCTCTTCCCTATTGTGAGCGAACAGGTAGTATAACAGAAGCATCACACGTTTTCCAAATCTCACGTAATACTATTTATGGCTGGTTAAAGCTAAAAGAGAAAAACAGGAGACCTAAAGCATCAAGTAAAAAGGAACAAAGCCAAGAAAAGTTGATAAAGATAGACTCAAAAACTATCTTTACTGACAATCCAGATGCTTATTTGACTGAAATAGCTTCTGAATTTGGCTGTCATCCAACTACTATCCACTATGCTCTCAAAGCTATGGGCTACACTCGAAAAAGAACCACACCTACTATGAACAAGACCCAGAAAAAAAGTAGCTTTATTTCTTAGAATTTCAATAGTTTAAAGTCACTTTTAGCACCTGTTTATATTGATGAAACAGGATTCGATACTTATTTTTATCGAGAATATGGTCGCTCTTTAAAAGGTCAGTTAATAAGAGGTAAAGTATCTGGAAGAAGATATCAGAGGATTTCTTTGGTTTGCAGGGCTAACAACAGTGAATTAATCGCTCCAATGACTTACGAAGAGACGATGACCAGCGACTTTTTTTGAAGCATGGTTTTCAGAAGTTTCTCTTGCCAACATTAAATACACCATCAGTTATTATTATGGATAATGCAAGATTCCATCGAATGGGGAAGCTAGAACTCTTGTGTGAAGAGTTTGGGCATAAACTTTTACCTCTTCCTCCCTACTCACCTGAGTACAATCCTATTGAGAAAACATGGGCTCATATCAAAAAGCACCTCAAAAAGGTATTACCAACTTGCAATACTTTTTACGAGGCTCTTTTGTCCTACTCCTGTTTCAGTTGACTATAACATTTTTTAGAAAGCAAAGCGTATTATCCCAACTTCAATCCACTATAAAAGCCAGCGATTTTTGACGCTGGCTTTAAAACTGTAAAAAATTTTTCTCAACTAGATTGCTTCTGTGACAAAACTACGGCTTTCAAGTACCTTAAGCATGGCATTAGCTGTATCTAGGGCTGTGAAGAGTGGTACACCATGTTCAATGGCTGAACGACGAATTTGCTCACCATCTTCATCAGCAGTACGTTTGGTTCCAACTGTGTTAATGATAGCTTGGATTCTTCCTTTGCGAACAAAGCTTGGAATATCCTTATCATCATCACCTATCTTACCAACAGGTTGAGCTTGCAGGCCATGACTAGCAAAGAAGGCTGCTGTCCCTTCTGTCGCAAGGATTCCATAGCCAATATTTTGGAAACGACGAGCCAAGTCCAAGGCTTCTTCTTTGGCATCATCAGCGATGGTAAATACAACGTTACCAAAAGTTGGCAAGTGTAAGTAAGAAGCTTCAAAGGCCTTATAGAGAGCTTTTTCCAAAGTCGTATCAGAACCCATAACTTCCCCTGTTGACTTCATTTCAGGACCAAGTAAGCTGTCTACCTTAGCTAGTTTGGTAAAGGAGAAGACAGGTGCCTTGATATGAACGCGGGTGCTTTCAGGATAAAGTCCATCTTGGTAGCCAAGTTCTTCAAGTTTTTGACCAAGAATAAGCTTGGTTGCTACTTGAGCCATAGGAATATTGGTCACCTTAGAAAGGAATGGAACCGTACGGCTGGCACGTGGATTGACCTCAATAACATAGACTTTTTCATCCTTGATGACAAACTGGATGTTCATCATTCCAAGGCAGTTAAGACCAATTGCTAGGCGTTTAGTGTAGTCTGCGATGGTTTCTTGCACCTTTTGCGACAAGGTTTGTGGTGGGTAAACGGCCATTGAGTCACCTGAGTGGACACCGGCACGTTCGATATGCTCCATGATACCAGGGATAAGGACATTTTCTCCGTCTGAGATGGCATCAACCTCACACTCTTGCCCAACGATGTAAGAGTCAACAAGAACTGGGTGATCTGGACTAGCCTTAACCGCTGTACGCATATAAGAACGAAGATCTTCTTCGTTTTCCACAATTTCCATAGCACGTCCACCCAAAACATAAGATGGGCGAACTAAGACTGGGAAGCCAATCTTGCGAGCTGCAAGCACTGCTTCTTCTTCATTGGTCGCTGTCTGTCCTGGTGGCTGTGGAATATCCAATTCTTTTAGGGCCTGCTCAAAGAGGTCACGGTCTTCGGCACGGTCTAGGTCAGCAACCTGTGTACCAAGGATGGTCAGCACCCGATTTTTGCCAATGGCTCCGCAAGGTTGATGGCTGTTTGACCACCAAACTGAACGATAACCCCTTTTGGTTGCTCCAAGTCAATGACGTTCATAACATCTTCAAAGGTCAATGGCTCAAAGTAAAGCTTATCTGACACAGAGAAGTCAGTTGACACAGTCTCTGGGTTTGAGTTCATGATGATGGCTTCATAACCAGCAGCTTGAATAGCCTTAACTGGAGTGAACAGTTCGTAGTCAACTCAACCCCTTGACCGATACGGATTGGACTGACTACCTAGGACAGTACAGATTCATGTCGGACTTGATGAACTCATTTTCCCAACCATGGGTTGAATAGAAGTATGGTGTTTCAGAGTCAAACTCCTTTGAGTATCAACCATTTGTAGACTGGGATAATCTTGTTTTCCAAGCGAAGCTGGCAGACTTGGTCTGCAGTCGTTTAAGTTTAGCAATCTACGGTCTGAAAATCCATTTTAGTTTGGCAGTTTTCAAACGTCGAATCTTGGATGAGCACCAATTCTTGCTCAATTTCAAAGATATGCAAAGAGTTTATCAGATAGAGATATCAATCTTAGTCAATTCCACAATTTCTTCTGGTGTGTAACCACGTGATAACTTCTGACACACATAGAAGAGACGGTCATCTTAGACGCAACTTTTCAATCAAAGAATCATCGAAACTGCTACCCAGTTCGGTATTTCATTGTGGTACACAATTTCAAGGAACGACAAGCTTTGAGGAGATTCTTCGATGTTTCGACCGATTGCCAACTATCGTCGCCTTCATCTGGGTACCAAGACGCGCTCACAGCACTCAAACTTATCAAATGAAACGTGGAATCTTGGCAACGACGTAATCCAAGGGCTGGATTCAAACATAGCGTAGGTTGAACCTGTAACTGGATGATAACCTCATCAAAGGTCAAATTAACGGCAATCTTAGCAGCTAACGCAGTCGGATAACCTATGTATGGAGTGGGGCTGACGAACGCGATACACGAGGTTACTTCGATGACATAGTGCTTGAAGCTATGTGGATCAGTGCCAGCTAGACATTACATCCCCTTCAATCTTAAGAGCACGAATAATGCTCAAGCTTGCGTCACAAGCATTGGTTTTTCATAGTCTGACATGGTTTGCACTGGGGCAAGTCGATGGAATCCTATGAATCCGACTGGTCAAAGTTTTCCATGTTACAAACAGCAAGGCATTGTCAGCTGGTCACATCACTTCGTATTCGATTTCGCCTTGAAGCCTGCGATTGAACGCTCAATCAAACGTTAGGTAACAGGAGACAATTTCAACCCATTTTCCAGCGTTTCGCAGACTCTTCCTCGTTGTCACATACCACCACCAGTACCACCTAGGAGTAAAGGCTGGACGGACAATCACTGGGTAACCAATGTGCTGCAAAAACGCTGCTTCACTGACAGTGTTGCTAATCTCAGATTCTGGAATTGGTTTGGTTCCAGCTCTTCATCAATTGTTTAAAAGGGTCACGGTCCTCCGCTTGGTCAATGGCAGATAATTTGGTTCCCAGTTTTCAACACCAAGCTCATCTAGGATACCATTTAGACGTTCATGGCCATATTAAATTCTGACCACCAGAGTGTTGGTAACAAGGCATCTGGACGTTCCTTACACAGAAAGAATACGTGTCACAAACTCAAGTGTAATCGGTTTAATATAAACCTTATCAGCAATCTCCTTGTCCGTCATGATAGTTGCGGGGTTGGGTTAACAAGACAACCTCGCCTTCTCTCTTTCAGGACCAAGCAAGCCTGGGTTCCCGCGTAGTCAAACTCAGCAGCCTGACCAATAATAATCGGATAGACAATCACCATAATTTTTGGAATATCAGTACGTTTAGGCATAGTTTGCGATACAAAGCCGTAAAGAACACAGTGAAAATAGGAAACTCGGTGCAGACGCCTTCAGCGTCAAGACGTGTTGTCTTTTGCACAGTTCTTAGGGCGTGTTCCTCCGCAGATATAATGCTATCGCTTTCATTGGCAGCTCTCTGATTTGCCATTAAATAAATTCTCCGACGATTTTGGCGAACGATACTTTTCGGTAAAAATCTGGTGCAAAGGAGTTTTAGTTCGCCTATGTGACTAAAAGAGCGACCTGCCTTTCTATTCGTCGCCTCTCAGGGGCGACATTAAATAAGATACAAAGACGAATGAAAGCGATTGGTTTTAGGAAACCAAGGAAAGTTGACAATCCAGTTGGTTTTATCTAAATTCCGAGCTTTCGTCCGATGATTTCAGTTACATAGAATTCTCCGGCGATTTCTCCTCGTCTTTAGTTTACCTTGTTTGAAAGCTTCAAAAGTAATCTCGATGAACTCATCAAATAGATAACTTGCATCATGTGGCCCAGAGCTGCGTCTGGGTGGAATTATTACAGAGAAACCTGGTTGATATCTGTGACGAACACCTTCAACTGACTTATCATTGATTTCTTCATGGGTGATGATCAAATGCTCCTGGCAAATCCTCATTACCATACATGGTTCTGACTTGTAAAATCCACCGTCCTGTTGCAATTTCACGCATGGTTGAATCCACAGTATTAAACTTCATTTATAGTTTTGCACCATTAGCCATAACTTGAAAGTTGGTACCCCATACAAGTAATACCAAGATTGGAATTTTCCTTTACACCGCAGATGTGTCGAGTGCTTGTGGAACATCTTCTAGGTTACCTGTTACATTTGACAACATAACTCCGTGGGATTAAAGATGAAAAATTTCTACTTCAGCCGTTGTCGAATAAGGAACAACCAATCACGTTACAGTTACGTTTAGAAAGTTCACGTAAGATTGAGTGCTTGAGACCAAAAGGTCCACCTAAGACCACCAACAAAATAACTCCCGGAGCTGGATAAGATGTTTTAGTAGAAACCTGTTTGATATTGTCTGTCAGCAATACCGTCGCTTAGAACTGGTCTGTCACATGGTCGTACTGTCATAACGTGGGTCAAGGTTTACGCATAGTACCATGCTTGCGGAGTAGTTTTGTCAAGCACGTGTATCATACAAATACGGGGATTTTCTTAGACTTAAAAATTCATCAGTCGTCTGGTTGCATGATTACTGGCTCTACGAGCTCTTAAACACCACTACACCTTTACAGGTTGGACTGATAGACTCGTAGTCATCACGGATTAATCCCGCAATTACCACAAAAGGATAGGTGGTCCAAGTTTGTCCATTATAAGACTGGTCTATGATATGGGATTCTTGGTATCGGTCATCCCTGTATTAAAGACGATTTCACCTGTTACATCAATATCTGCTCCAGTACCCTTCAAATATGCCATCTTCTAATACTAGAAGTCTTTTTGTCATATTTTCACCTCTCGTGGACGCTCACTGGCGTCTTTTAACGTCTTGTGTTTTAGTTGGCGTTTCTACTCGCCAGTACGGATTCTAAGATTGCCATTCGAACAAAGACACCATTGGTCATTTGTTGGACAATCCGTGATTTTGGTGCTTCAACCAAGTGATCTGCGATTTCTACATCACGATTGACTGGGGCTGGATGCATAAGGATTGCTGTTTCTTTCAAACGATCGTAACGTTCTTGAGTCAAGCCATGTTGGGTATGGTAGTATTCTTTTGAAAAGACAGCTCCACTATCATGCCGTTCATGTTGCACACGAAGAAACATCATGACATCCACCTGATCAATGATTTCATCAATGGTTACAAACTGTCCATAGTCTGCAAACTCTTGACTTCTCCATTCCTCAGGTCCAGCAAAGTAAAGTTCAGTTCCCAAGCGTTTCAAAATCTGCATATTGGATTTGGCAACACGTGAGTGATCCAAGTCACCTGCAATCGCAACCTTGAGACCCTCAAAGTGACCAAATTCCTCATAAATGGTCATCAAATCAAGCAAGCTCTGGCTAGGGTGTTGACCCGAACCATCTCCACCATTGATGATGGAAGTCGTAATCGTGGGACTAGCAATTAACTCTCTGTAGTAATCAACCTCTGGGTGGCGAATCACACAGACGTCAACTCCTAAAGCAGACAGAGTCAGGATGGTATCATAAAGTGTCTCACCCTTATTAACTGAACTAGTCTTCACATCAAAGTCAAGTCGTTCCAATCCCAGTTTAATCTCTGCCACTTCAAAGGACTTATGCGTCCGTGTAGAATCCTCAAAGAAAAGATTGGAAACAATCGGATGGTTTTCATAGGAAGCTGAGCTCCGTTTTTAAACTCAATACCTCGCTTGATCAATTTCATCACTTGATCGACAGTGAGGTCTTCCATGGACACCACATGATTCAATGCTTGTTGATTTTCTGACATGGCTACTCCTTTTAGCTTTCAAGCTTCTTCAGTAATCAGAACTCTGTCTTGGCCATCAAGTTCTGCCATCTCTACGATGATTTCTTCAGAACGACTAGTTGGGATATTTTTTCCAACGTAATCTGGACGGATTGGCAATTCTCTATGTCCACGATCGACTAGAACTGCTAAACTCACGCGCGCAGGACGACCATGACCTACAATATTATCAATAGCAGCACGGATAGTACGACCTGTATAGAGCACATCATCCACCAAGATAACTTCTCGGCCTGTCACATCAACAGAAATCAAAGAAGTATCTTCTACGCTTTTAACGTCATCACGGAAAGGTTTGGTGTCCAATTCTACAACAGGAACTGAAAGATTTTCTAGTTGCTCCAAACGTTCTTGGATTCGGTGGGCGATAAAAGACACCACGAGTTTTAATACCAGCCAAGACGATTTTATTCAAATCTTTGTTACGTTCGATAATCTCATAAGTAATACGCGTAATCGCTCGTTTGACGGTCAATTCGTCTACAACTTCTTTTGTCTTCATGACAAACCTCCAAAAAGAAAAGTCTCCTTAAACAAGGAGACTTGAAATGTATAGCTAAGCGAGCCCTACTACAAATAGTATAGACTTCACCCTTCTACTTTATCTCGCTCCTTGCCTGCCTCACGGGACAGGTTTAAAGGAATATTTAGTTATCAAATAATATAGCACAAACCAGACTTAAAATCAAGCAAAAACTTTTGATGAACCATCTTATAAATTGCTAAAGTCATATAACTGTGGATACTGGTCACACTCTGGATTTTTAGGATGACAAATGGCTCTTCCAAAATAAATCATGGCCTGATGGGCTGCTAACCACTGCTCAGGTGGCAAGATATCCATGACACGCTTTTCCACCTCAAGTGGTGGCGCTGATTTTTTGACGATATCGTGGTGTTTGCAAATACGCTCCACATGTGTATCCACTGCAAAAGCTGGAATCCCAAAACCCACACTCATAACGACATTGGCTGTCTTGCGACCAACACCTGCCAAACTCTCCAATTCCTCACGTGTCTGAGGGACTTGACCATCAAAATCGTCTAGTAACTGTTGGGCACATTTTTTAAGGAATTTAGCCTTATTTCGATACAGTCCCAGGCGAGAAATGTGTGAGGCAATCTCACTCTCTGTCGCCACAGACATGGCTTGTGGCGTTGGAAAGGCAGCAAAGAGACCTGGTGTGGCCTTATTTACCGCCGCATCCGTTGTCTGAGCTGACAACATGACCGCAACTAGTAGTTCAAAATGATTGGTAAAATCAAGACTGGGCTTGGCATCTGGAAAAAGAGCAATGATTTCTTCTAGCACTTTTCGTGCTCGTTTTTTTGACAAGACCATTATTCGTCTCCATCAACTAGTCCTTGTAAGCCAGCAAAAGGACTGTTTTCTTCTTTCTTAACTGCTTGTTGAGCCTGATATTCTTCCTCTGTCATGATTTGCCAGTCATTTCCTGAAACGAATCCTTGACCAGCCTCTTCTTCAGCCGTCAAGACCTTGATAGGGATATTAAGCAAGATATTATCTGACACGCTCTCAGCAAGGTCAAGTTCTCCATTTTCGATAGGCAGGACCAAATCATCATCTAAAACTTCTTGATCTAGCTGGTTAGTTGCGCCTTCCATGAAAACTTCCGTGACTGGATAAGATTCAACTAACTCAACTGCCTCCATACTACGACTTGAAGCAAGAACAATGGTATAAGATAGTTGATAATCTAAGAAATACATACGGTCTTCGTACTGTACTTTCCCAACAACAAGGATATCTTTTACATCTAAAATTTCTTGATTACGTGCACGCAGGTCTGCGGCTAGGTCTAACCTTTGTTCAAAGTGCAAGCCTTCAGACTGCTTACGAATTTCTTGAATATTTAATTTCATACTTCCTCCATAAAGATTTACTCTCTTGATTATACCATGAAAAGTCTACAAATCAGCACACCAAACTTTGAAATTAAAATTCGATTTTTTAATATGTTTGCTATAATATTTTTGTTTTTTTAGTGCTATACTATAGGCAAGAATACATCAGAGCAAGGAGGATGCTCACATGAAAGACAAAGAACTCATTACTAATGCTTACCAACTCCTATCCGAGTTATACTCTTCGAAAATCTCTTCAAACCGCGTCAACATCGCCTTGCCGTACTCAAGTATAGCCTGCGGCTAGTTCCCTAGTTTGCTCTTTGATTTTCATTGAGTATTAAATAAAAGTTTCCAAAGCTACAAACAAGGAACGGCAGATGATATTCGACTGCAAGAGCTGCTAAATACTACTCTTCAAGAACTCAAAAAAGCGGAAAAGTTGAACAACAGTATCTTAATAGACATTGACAAATTTTACCAACGTACCAGTCTTCTGATAGGTCTCGGTAGCCTAAAACTGAACGATCAAGCTCGTACTGCTTGGCGCAACTATGACAAGTTCCATTACGAGCATGTCAAACACGTACTAACTCTATATGGACCTGTTTTCAGCTTTTCTTTTAGAGTTTAGAATTTTTATTTACTATTGACAAAATATACTTAAAGGTATAGGATAGAGGTACTAATACTCGGAGGTAAGGGAGACATGAACAACTAAGTCTATCAAATAAAGAACTTTATTTAGTAGATCTTGTTTTTGTCTCTTTTTGTGTGCTCTTTTATGCTTTTTTTCTGGCATTTTAATAGAGTTTTTTTGACATAGACTTTTGGCTCTACTAGATAAAGTAGAGCTTTTTGTTATGCACAATGGACATTCTAGAAAGGGCAACAATATGATAAAAATCAATCATCTGACCATCACACAAAATAAAGATTTACGAGATCTTATATCTGACTTAAGCATGACTATCCAAGACGGGGAAAAGGTTGCTATTATTGGAGAAGAAGGAAATGGAAAGTCAACCTTGCTACGAGCTTTAATGGGTGAAGCTTTGCCTGATTTCACTATCAGGGGCGAAATCCACTCTGACTTTCAGTCCCTGGCCTACATTCCTCAAAAACTTCCCGAGAAGCTGAAAAAGAAAACTCTACACGACTACTTCTTTTTAGATTCTATTGATTTAGACTACAGTGTCCTCTATCGTTTGGCTGAGGAGTTGTATTTTGATAGCGACCGTTTTGCTAGTGAGCAAAAGATTGGCAGCCTCTCTGGAGGCGAAGCTTTGAAAATTCAGCTCATCCATGAGTTAGCAAAACCATTTGAAATTCTTTTTTTAGATGAACCGTCAAATGACTTAGATCTTGAGACAGTTGATTGGCTAAAAAGTCGGATTCGCAAGATTAGGCAAACCGTTATTTTCATTTCTCATGATGAGGATTTTCTTTCTGAAACGGCTGATACTATTGTCCACTTGCGACTGGTCAAGCACCGTAAAGAAGCGGAAACACTAGTAGAGCATTTAGACTACGATCGCTATAGTGACCAGAGAAAGGCTAATTTTGCCAGACAAAGCCAGCAAGCTACCAACGACCAAAGAGCCTATGACAAAATCATGGAAAAGCATCGCCGAGTCAAGCAAAATGTAGAAACTGCACTTCGAGCTACCAAAGACAGTACTGCTGGTCGCCTATTGGCTAAAAAGATGAAAACTGTTCTCTCTCAAGAAAAACGCTACGAAAAAGCAGCTCAGTTGATGACACAAAAGCCACTTGAAGAGGAACAAATTCAACTCTTCTTCTCAGATATACAGCCATTACCAGCTTCTAAAGTCTTAATCCAACTGGAAAAGGAAAATTTGTCCATTGGAGAGCGTGTTTTGGTTCAAGGGTTACAACTAACTATCCGTGGCCAAGAAAAAATTGGTATCATAGGGCCAAATGGTGTTGGAAAATCAACTCTGTTAGCCAAGTTGCAACAACTGCTAAGCGACAAAAGAGATTTCGCTTGGTTTTATGCCACAAGATTATCACAAAAAACTGCAATTGGAGTTATCCCCGATAGCCTATCTCAGCAAAACTGGGCACAAAGAGGAACTACAGAAAATCCAATCTCACTTAGCCAGTCTCAATTTCAGTTATCCAGAAATGCAGCATCAATTCGCTCCTTATCTGGCGGTCAACAGGGAAAAAATCCTGCTTTTGGATTTAGTCCTGCGCAAAACCAAACTTTATCCTGTTGGATGAACCCACACGAAACTTTTCTCCCACTTCTCAACCCCAAATCAGAAAACTCTTTGCAACTTATCCTGGCGGTCTCATTACTGTTTCGCATGACCGTCGTTTCTTAAAAGAGGTCTGTTCGACCATCTATCGCTTAACAGAACACGGTCTGGAGGTAGTTAATTTGGAAAATTTATAAACAAAAAGAAACCTTTTTGAACATTATAATCGGTGATAAATCTTATGTTCACAGTCAAGTTAATAATCTCTTTTCAAGATCATTCGTAAGCAACTCTAAATAGTCGGATAAAAACTCACTTCAAAATAGCACGAGCATTTCCTCAATTGGAAACGCTCGTTTTCTTATCGTTACCATGTTTTATAATTACAATGAGAAATGGGAAACAGCCTTGAATGGCAAAATCTCCTAGTTTTCCGACTACCAACTTTTTTTATTATGCTGGTTTTTCTTGATTTCCAGTACTTGTTGCAGATTCTGTTGTTTCCTTTTCTGAAGATGATTCAGCAGGTTTAGAATCTCTTGTGTTGCTCGGTTTGTTTTCGTCGCCAGCTGTTTCACTGTTAGATTCCGCAGCTGCAGATGTTTCAGTTTCGTGACTTCTGTTCTCACCATTTACTTCAGCATTTGTCGCTGGAGCTGCTTCTTCACTTACGCTTGATTTTGACTTGATTTCTTGATTCAAGACCAGAATAGCTTTTGTCAATTCAAGTAAAGCAGCCTTATCTTTACTCTTAGCAGAAAGTTGATCTAGTAGAGCATCCACCTTATCAAAGTCTGCATCAGAACCCTTATTGTTCTCTAAGTAAGCGTGAAGTGACATGAGGATATCGTAGAGTTTTTGATAGAGTACAAGTGTCTGAGGATCTTGCTCAGTATTTTCCTTCTCTTGTTGAAGGGAGCTAGCGATACGAGTCAAGACATCTTTTACCTGACTGTTTACTTCATCCAAGTCTGCATCAGCCTTGTTTGTGGCAGCTTTAAGATTTTCTACTTCTTCTGCCAAAGATTGTCTGATTCCTTCTTCTTGGATTTGTTCCAAGAGTTGAGTTGCCTTGTTCAAAAGACTTTCTACTTCTTCCTTGCTGACATGATTGACATGTTCTTCAGGCATAAAGTCTCCGTACAATTCTTTCAAGAAGCCATAAATAGCTGTCTTGGCACTTTGGTTATCTACTTTTTCAGTATCTAGAACTGTCTGACTTGATTTCGCAGTAGTTGGTTGAGCTTTCAAAGCTTCTTCCACTTCTTGTTTTGCCTGATAGATGCTTGGGAATAATTTGTTCAATTCAGCTGCCTTAAGGAAGGATTGAGATTGATACAAGGTCCAAGTCAACTGAGCTACTTTGTTTCGAAGTTCATCACTTAAACGACCATCATTTACGTGTTGGTAGAAATACTTGATGTATTCCACTGTTGTAACACCTGTTCGATCATTAAAGTCTTGAAGAGCTTGAAGTTGTGATTCAACCGCTGCTAAAACAGCCTCATCTTTAGCCAACTTAGCTTCTTGAAGTCGAACGAGAAGGTCTTTCTTAGGAAGCCCATAAGAGTCTGTATCCAGTGTATTGATTTTATCAATCAAGGCTTGATATTTCTTATCTAGAGCACTTGTTTCAACAGGTTTGACACTTTCATCAATATGGATATATTGCTTATCAAAGAGATCAAGTGTTGCAAGATAACCTGCTGTAGAGTTAGTTGCCAGTTTCTTCATGTTTTCAGTAAACTGACCTAAGGCTAACTCAATCTGTCTTTGTTTGATAGGCTTGTCTTTGTAGATACTTCTGCTATTAGCTAGAAGTTGATCTACTTTTGCCAAGACTGCCTTTTCATCAAAAGCTCCAGGTTGATAGTTGGATTGTAGGGCTGGAATCTTATTCTTCAAAGCCACTTCATATCCCTTAGTTTGAACCTTGATGTAGTGATTGTGGTCACCATGAGGAATCACAAAACTACCATTTTCTACCTGCAAGCTATAAGGAGACACCCCATCTCGCAAAGCAGTGGTATAGAGTTCATTTAGGAAATCAAGTTCTGGATTGCCAGTTTGTAGCGGAAGACGCACATGTTCCTTACGAACAGCGTAGGATGGATATGAGTTGGATCATAGGCTTTGGTCTGGATTTCCAAAGACAAAGAAATCTGTTTGAAATTCTAATAGCTTCAAGTGGAACGCCATAGGTCTTAGAAATATAAGCAATCTTTTCTTCATCGCTAGCATCTCTTGAGAAAGACTCTACCGTTTTAGCAAGAGGTTTTACAGGCTCTGCATCATGATGTGTTTTCAAATGGTCTTGCGCTGTCTTAATTTGCTCTGCTGTCAAATCTTTCTTAAAGAAGTAATGATTGTGGTCACCGTGACTCATGACAAAAACCTTGCTCATCCTCACTGATGACACGATTGGCATCAAAACCGTGATCATGGTCGTCATCATGTTTGTGGCCATGATTATCTTTATCGTGTTCATCATCATGGGCTGGACTTGGTGTTGCTGTATTTGCAACCTTTCAAGTGATCCTGCGCTGCCTTAATTCTGCTCTGCTGACAAGTCCTTCTTGAAGAAGTAATGGTTATGATCACCATGACTCATGATAAATCCTTGCTCATCTTCAGCAATAATACGATTAGCATCAAAGCCGTGATCATGGTCGTCATGTTCCTCATGTGAAACACCTGGTTTGATTGGAAGCGATGGTGAAGGTGTTACTAGACCATTATTTGGAAGAGTCGGTTGTCCAATTGGGTTCGATTTGGGAATATAATGGAAAATGATCACCATGTCTCGACGATATAAGTTGTAGCTGTTTCTTCAACAATATCTTTAGATTAAAGATATAACCATCAGATGTTGAAGAGATTGCTTTATTTGTAGTCAATGTAGATGGATTACTTGGAAGACTTCCTAGACTAGATGCTACTTTATTAGGTTTTTCATTTGTAGAAACTGTAGAACCAGTTCCACCGATAGGAATCATTCTAGCAATCTTTTCTTCTAAAGGAGAGAGCTTGCTGTAAGGAATGAAGTGATAATGGTCGCCATGCGGAATCGCAACTCCATTTGGTGTACGACTGATAATCTTAGCAGGGTCAAAGACCAGACCATCTGATTCACTGTAACGTTGGTCGCTAGGTGAATCATAGAGTTCTTTCAATAGACTTTGGAGATTTTCAACTTTGCTTTCTGGCTTGCTAGTTGATTCTTTCCCTATAGATTGAGTATTATTGTCACTAGCTGTTGAAGAATAGCTTAACTGACCCAGTTGCGCCATATTTTTACCAGCCAGATGAGGCTTTAGCTGTGCTAATCTCACCAGCAGACAAATCACTTTTTGGAATGTAGTGATAGTGACCTCCATGAGGAACGATATAAGCATCACCAGTATCTTCGATAATATCAGCTGGATTAAAGACATAACCATCATCTGTTGTATAGCGTCCCTGAGACCTTGCTACAGCAACATCTGAGTTGACCTTCTCATTATCTTTGACATGTTCTTGTTTTTGACGGTTGATTTCATCCTTAGTTCGAACATTATCGGCATGAGCTGCATCTTTCAGGTAGACATAATATTTTCCATCGACCTTGATGATGTAACCACCCTTGACTTCATTGACAATATCAGTATCTTTAAGTTGGTAGTTTGGATCCTTCATCAAGAGTTCTTCACTAAAGAGGGCATCATAAGGAACTTTCCCATTATAGTAATGATAGTGATCACCGTGTGACGTCACATAGCCCTGATCTGTAATTTTGATGACAATTTGCTCAGCCTGAATTTCTTCTTTTGGCATAACCTGATCTGGTGTCAAGTTTTCACTTTTCTGACTTGACTGGCTACCATCCACATAAGAGACACGATTATTGTCCTTATTTTCCTGCGAGCGATGCTGGTTCAGTGCATAAGCACAAAGACTCAAGGATACGATAACAGCTGATCCAGCTGCCATATTTTTTACTTAATTTCATAAATCCCTCATTTCAATAAATGATGAAGCTTTTATAACTTCTTTTTCTCGGTTAAACAGTCTTTTTCTAAACTGGTTATTTAACCAATTAATTAACCAGTAAATAGTTTACCTTTTTAAGCTTATCTGTCAAGATTTTTATAACATTTTAAAAAATAAAAGCCAGTATTGTTACTGACTCTTACATCATATTGATTTATAGGATAAACTTATGCTTCTGGTTTCGTCGTTACTGACTTTGCTTCCTTTTTAACAAAGTGAGTAATTTTTCCGCTTCTGCCATGATACCATTATTATCCATGGTTTTGGAGACTCAAATTATTTCGTAAACCAGCTAGGGTTCTCTGTCGCACTGTCTTTCAAACTAGTATCCGTTACACTATCAAGTAAAGCTTCTACTTCTTTGAGCTTAGCTTCTACTTTTTCTGTCTCTACTTGAGGGACTTCTGGCTCAGCAGGTGTTTCCTCTACTGTCTCGTCTTCATCAGTGCTCGGTTTATAAAGATTATCCACTGAGGGTTTTAAACCTGCGTGATTTTCTTTTTCATTGGATTCAGGACGGGTTGCTCGTCTGTCATGATGATCTTCCTTATCTTCATCAGATTTACTGTCTTGGTCTGCCTTATTTTTACGAACATGGTCGCTAGCATTACCCGACCATTATCGAGTGAGGACGTTCATTAGGATGTTCAACATAGTACTTTCATCGTCGCAAAGAGATCCTCTAAACTATAGCATTTGAGGTGTCTCATGAAAGTCCTTCGTCAAACCACCCAAATTTAATGTTATGGTAATGGTCCTTATGAGGTATAATCAAGCTTCCGTTTTTGACTCTCCACAGTATGTTCGACGATTGTAAGGTATACGATCAAGCGGCACCTTCTTAGCTGCTTTTCACTCGATTGTAAATCGCTTCTGCCCCTTAACTTCAGTATGTTCCTGAACTTTGATGCATCTGCGTCTGGAGATGGAGCGTCAAACCTTTTCTCTTTAGCATAAGCCTGAGCTGCTTCTCTTTCACTATCAGACAAGCTCTCTTTCTTAATCCAGTGACTATGGGCTCATATGATGGGCGTTACATAGGCATCTCCCTCATCACTGAGTAATATCATGAGTCGTCAAAAATGTAACCATCTACTGTTGTATACTTATCTGCTAATTTCGCAATATTAATTTCATCTTCTGTATACTCAATCTGAGAATTTGGTTTGCCAAGTCGTTCTGGATGGGTAATTGGTGCTAGGAATGCTAATAAATCATCTACCAATTTTCCTTTATTAGTCGATTCATCATTCAAGCGTTCTGCTAATTTGTCTAAAGCTTGGAAATCAGTAGAGCGACCCTTGTTTTCAGACAAGGCTCTATGAGCCTCGGTCAACAAATGATAAGCTTTATCATAAAATTCTTGGTCACGAGGAGCAACATTTTCTTTCTTCGCAACTAGAACGTGTGTCTCTTGAGTTTTCTTAGACAAGAGATTTTCAATAGCATCAATCTTATCCTTGGTCAAATCTTTAGCTAGAACATAACGACTAACTCCCTTATCCTCTATAATATATCCGTCGCCAACTTTTCTAACAACCTGGTTGACATCAAGGTCAGCCGGTTTATTTTCCACTGGTGCAAGAGGTTTGGTAGTAGGGCTGGTTTCAAAGGAGTGACACTTGGCAAGACACTGCCATTTTGTCCCTTAACAGCTATCATACGAGCCAATTTTTCTTCCAAAGGTGACATTTGTGAATAAGGAATAAAGTGATAATGGTCTCCGTGAGGCACTGCGACACCGTTAGCTGTACGTTTGATGATTTGTGCCGGATCAAAGACTAGATCCATCAGATTCCACATGTCGTTCTGACAAAGGTTTGGCATACAATTCACGTAAAAGTGTTGAAATGTCTTCCCCATGATTTTGATGATAAGTTGGGAGTGACAGTCAGATTTGGAGTCTCTGTCAAACTTGGTTGGGCTGGTTTTGTCATTGTCACTACTTGGTTTACTTGAACTTGTAGCAGAATGTGAGCCCTGTTTACCATTCCAATAAGCTTGGGCAGCAGCCAATTCTCCTGCTGACAAATCACTCTTTAGGTATATAGTGGAAATGATTGCCGTGCGGTACAACAAAAGCGTCTCCTGTATCTTCAATCACATCTGTCGGACTAAAGACATACCCATCATCCGTTGTATAGGCTCCTCCAGTTGCTCGATTCGGTGCTGGCGTATTGAGATTAAAGTTTGGTTTAATAGTTGAACTTGGTTTCTCAGTACTGCTTGGTTTCGTATTGTCAGCATGACTTTGAATTGGCCGACCTCCAATTGGCAGATTTCGAGCCAATTTTTCTTCCAAGGCAGACATTTGCGAATATGGAATGAAATGGAAATGATCTCCGTGAGGGACTGCGACACCATTGGCTGTACGTTTTGTAATCTGTGCTGGGTCAAATACCAAGCCATCAGACTCCACATGACGTTGGCTAAGTGGCAAAGCATATAATTCTTGAAGAAGACTAGCTAAATCCTCATTTTGACTCTCAGGAGCTGTTGCAGGATCTTGAGGAGTCTCAGATGGACTCGTTCTCACATTAGATCTTGTTTCTCCCTGCTTGAACGATATTCAACCGTACTTAATTGACCGCCTTTTCCAGATAAGAAGGCTTGGGCAGCAGCTAATTCACTGGCAGACAAATCACTCTTAGGAATATAGTGGAAGTGATTTCCATGAGGAACGATATAGGCATCACCTGTATCCTCAATAATATCAGATGCATTGAAGATATAACCATCATCCGTTGTATAACGTCCCTGCGCTCTGGCAGCGACTACCGCCTGATCGTTAGAGCCACCACCGTGATTACTACCGTGTTCCTGCTTCTGACGTTTAATCTCTTCTTTTGTCCGAATATTGTCCGCGTGGGCAGCATCCTTGAGGTAAACATAGTATTTCCCGTCTACCTTAATGACATAGCCACCCTTGATTTCATTGACAATATCTGAATCCTTCAACTGATAATTCGGATCTTTCATCAGCAGTTCTTCACTGATAATAGCATCATAAGGAACCTTACCATTATAGTAATGATAATGGTCTCCATGAGAGGTCACATAACCTTGATCCGTAATCTTGATAACAATTTGTTCAGCGTTGATTCCCTCTCTCTTACTGACTTCATCTGGTGTCAAGTTCTCTGCCTTTTGACCAGCCTGATCACCGTCTATATAAGCAACTCGATTAGAATCTTTCTTAACTTGTCCAGCTTGATAACGACCAAGTTCATAGGAACAAACACTCAGGGCAAGGACTGCCACTGAACCCGCTACATATTTTTTATTGATTTTCATTCTTGCCTCACTTTAATTCTTCAGCTAATACACTCATATTTTCTTCTAGATTTTCTAGATAAGTCTTGTCATTTTGTGGGTCCGCCTCTAAAGGATTCAGAGTTTTAAGACCCACACCTGTTGATTTGACAAGAGTTTCAGCTACTTTTGAAGAAGCGTTACTTTCTGTAAAAATCGTTTTAACCTTATAAGTTTTAACAAATTCCTGAATTTCAGTTAGTTGTCTTGGACTTGGTTCTTGTTCAGGAGAGATACCTGCTATACCAAGTTGATTAAGTCCAAATCGCTTAGCTAGATAAGAAAAGGCTGTATGTTGTGTTACAAAAGTTTTCTGACTAGCTGTTTCAAATTTAGGCTGGAATTTCTTAGTCAATTCTTGAGCTTTTTTGATAAAGGCTTGCGCATTTTTTTGATAAGTCTCTTTATGCTCACTATCAACCTCTGACAGTTTATCAGCGATAATCTGGGCTTCTTCGCCAGCTTTTTCAGGATCTAGCCAAGTATGAGGGTCATATAGCGTTTTTTCATCAACTCCATCACCTACTTCCACATCCTCTAGACCAGGAACACGGTCTAAGGTCATTCCTTCAGAAGCCTCTAAAACCTTAACTTTGGATTTTTTTAGATTGGGATCCAAACTTCCTGCCCAAGATTCGAGCGTATGCGAATGGTAAACAAAGACATCTGCATCGTATATTGCTGCGATATCATTTGCCGAAGGTTCAAAGGAGTGAATTCCACTACTTGACTGAATCATTCGAACATCATTCAAGTCACCAGATACTTCCTTGACCATAGCATAGATAGGATAAAAACTAGTTACAATTTTCATCCCTTTACCTGACTGGCTTTCCTTTTGACCACAAGCTCCTAAACACAAAAGAAAGACACTTAACAAGACTAAAAAAATAAACTTTGTTTTTCATAAACAACCCCTTAACTATTTAATTAACTGGTAAACATTCTACTCTAAAAATTTAATCTGTCAAGTTATTTTTAGAAAAAAATTTGAAATTTCTTTCACATATAAAAAAATCTGCTGAGTTTCAACAACTCAACAGATTCTCACTTTATATACTCAATGAAAATCAAAGAGCAAATTAGGAAGCTAGTCGCAGGCTGCTCAAAGCACGACTTTGAGGTTGCAGATAGAACTGACGAAGTCAGCTCAAAACACTGTTTTGAGGTTGTGGATGAAGCTGACGTGGTTTGAAGAGATTTTAGAAGAGTATTATTCTTCTATGGTAGAATGCTTATAACCATAAGTAAAGTAAATGATACTTCCTACTAACAATGCAACTAGGAAAGCAATCCAGGTTTCCATATTATACTGCAACATAAAGGATAGACAAATGATGATTGATAAAATTGGTAACAGAGGTACCAATGGTGTTTTAAATTCTCCAGCTTTGGGCATCCCCTTTTCTCTCCGTAAGCGAATCAGGCCGTAAGCTAGCATAATCAAGTAGGCTAGGGTACAAATATTTAAGAAGGCTGCGATACTAGCAAGAGGGAACATTCCTGCTGCTACTGCTGAAGCTAGACCGGTCAAGATAGTAGCATTTTTGGGTACCTTGCTTGTTTTGGTCAGTTCTTTAAAGGCAGCAGGCATCAAGCCGTCACGCGCTAAACTGTAAATCATACGCGATAGGGCATAGGTCATCGAGATACAAACAGTAATCAAGGTCAAGATAGCAACTAATGACACATAATTAGCTGCCCAACTAATCCCAACGCTGCGAAGAGCAAAGGCAACGGCATCGTCGACATTTAGATGACTATAGTGAACCACACCAGTCAAGACAAGCGTCACCAAGGCATAGAGAATGGTTACGATAGAAAGCGATAAGACAATCCCTCTCGGAATATTTTTTTGAGGAGTCTTGACTTCATCTACAGCCATAGAGATGGATTCAAATCCCAAAAAACCGAAGAACATCAAGGACGCACCAGCCATAATACCAGTACTAGCACCATAGATTTGTCCAAAACCATAAGGAGCAAAATTGCTCCAATTATCAAGCTTAATATTCCAAATTCCTACTAAAACAAAGAGAGCTAAAGCGGAAAATTTCAAAATCACTAGAATAGAATTAAAGCGTAAGGCTGCCTTGGCATTTAGTAAAACAAGCGAAGTCACCAAAACCAAGACAAGAATAGGCAATAAATCAACAAATGTCCCTGCTTGAGGATTAAAGGTACCATTTAAAGCCTGAGGAAGGGCTATCCCGTATTGAGAGAGCAAGCCTTTAAAATAAGCTGCCCAACCCGAAGCCACACCCGATATGGCTGTCATGAACTCCATCATTGTTAACCAGCCAGCCAACCAAGCTGGAAATTCTCCTAAAATAGCATAGAGATAACTGTAGGCACCACCTGTAGCAGGTACTCGCGAGGCAAATTCTGCAAAAAATAGTGCTGATAATCCCACACACAAGGCAGAAATGACGATTGAAATCACTAGAGCTGGACCCGCTAGAGTTGCGGCTGCAGTACCTGTGATTGTAAAGACGCCTGTTCCTACCATGGCTCCAATACCCAGCAAAATCAAATCCCATAACTTCAAATGTCTGTGCATCTCCGTTTTTTTCCAAACTAACATTCTTTGTTCTAAATATATTCATCTTTGACTCCAAAATAAAATGATGATTCTATTTTACCATAAATATGGGAGACTTGTGAATATTTATAAAACAATTTTCTAAAAAAATCTGACTACTCTCTTGTAATCAGATTCTCTTTATCTATTTTTAGTTCATTTCTTTAAAGGCTGCTTCTGCATCCGCATTACTGATAGCACCAAATTGAATCTTTCCAATCTTTCCTTGACTATCAATCAGGTATTCTGTAGGAATACTTCGAATTTGATAAGCTTGGAAGGTGGTTGCTTTGGTATCATAAAGAACTGGGATATCCTTATACCCTTGTTCCTGGAACCACTGTGGAAATTGCTCAACAGTTTTTTCACCTTGAATCCCTGGTGCAATGACACTAAGAATTTCGAAATCGCGATCTGGTTTCGCAGCTAATTCCATCAACTCGGGCATACTTTTCTTACATGGTCCACACCATGAAGCCCAAAACTTCAAATAGACTTTTTACCCTTAAAATCAGATAACTTGACTTCTTTGCCATCCATTGATTGCAAGGTAAAGTCTGGAGCCTCTTTTCCAACAGCAATTTGTTGTACAGTCGTTTGTTGCTCTTGTTTTGGGGTTTGTTCTGGTGCTTGAGTCTTTTTAGTCTCTTCCTCACCACAAGCCATTAATACAACTAATGACAAGAGGCTTAAGCCAGTAAAACATTACTTTTTTTCATTTGTTCTCCTTTATTCAAAAATTCCAGCTAGAACATTTACTTGTCCTAATAGTAACAAAAATTCCCATTAAAATAATAAGGAAACCACCAATTTTTCTTAAGTAGCATCATGTGACGCTTTGATTTTACTAAAATATGGCATCACTACGCCTGAAGCTAGGGCCAAGAACAAGAAGGGAATGGCCATCCCAAGAGTGTAAATCAAGGTATAGATAGCTCCTTGCCAGGCGCCATTGCCTCCAGAAGCCGCAAGCGCTAAAACAGAACTTAAAACCGGACCAATACAAGGCGTCCAACCAAAGCTAAAGGTAATACCGAGTAAAAAAAGGCTGACCAATAACGATTGGATGCTGATTTCTTAAAAGTAAAGCTTTTTTGAACCTCTAATTTCTTAAAATGAAAAATTTCCATCTGGTGAAGTCCCAAAATAATAATAATTGTTCCCATGACATATCGAAACCAATGTGCATAGAGAATATTGCCAAAGTAACCAGCACCAAAGCCTAGAATAAAGAAAATGAGAGAGATACCTGCAATAAAGCAAAGTGTTCGAATCAAACCCTGACCAAGCGACTTTTCTTCCAAACATCGAGAAAAGCTTTTTGCACTTTCCTGATCATCCAATAAAAATTCCAGCATAAACTGGCAAAAGAGGAAAAAATACAAGGGAAAAAAAGGACAAGACCCCTGCTAAAAAAACACGGAGACTGAAAATACTATCGTTTCCAAAAAAGAACCAACTTTCTTAAGAATTTAAACCTATTGTACTATAAATGTTAAAATTTGTATCAAGTTTGCTACGATTAGCTGTATTCAATGTGATGTTATAATGAATTTAGTTTAAAATACTACACTACACCTTGGTTTCTATAGTAGATTGAAATAAAAATCTAGAGAAAATCAATTAATTATAAAAACATTGTCAGAAATTGATTTGAATTTCGCGTTCAAGGTGTTCAATTTTTTTCTTTCATTTCATTATAAATAAAAGAAAAAAAGATTGAAGAAAAGTTGTCTAAGTCGACTTTTTCTCCAATCTGGTTTTGATTATTTTAATAAGTTCCTTCTTCACCTTGGCTAGTCAAGATAACAGGTCCATCTTTCGTAATCACGAATTGGTGTTCATATTGACAAGATAGGCCACCGTCAATGGTCTTATGCGCCCAACCGGTCTTCATATCTGTATCAATTTCCCAGTCACCAGTATTAATCATTGGTTCAATGGTCAATACCATTCCTTCACGGAGACGAAGTCCACGACCAGCAATACCATAGTTAGGAACCATTGGTTCTTCGTGCATGGTTGGGCCAACACCATGACCAACCAAATCACGCACTACACCGTAACCACGACTTTCAGCGTATTCTTGAATTGCCGCACCGATATCACCGATACGATTTCCAACAACAGCTTGCTCTATTCCCTTGTACATAGCTTCTTTGGTTACATCCATCAGATTTTTCACTTCTTCGGACGGTGTACCAACAGCATAAGCCCAACATGAGTCTGCTAGACCACCAGAATAGCTCTGAGTGTATTTTTTCATTTGTTCCACATTGTTGAAGTTTAATTTTGAGACATTCAGGTCAGATTTAGCAATAGGACCTCCCAAAACCATATCAACTTTGAGCAAATCACCATCCTTCAAGATATAGTGACGAGGGAAAGCGTGAGCCACTTCATCGTTAAGAGAGCAGCAGGTAGCATAAGGATAGTCCATCATGGCACCGTCAACCCCAATCTGAAGCGGAAGGAAGTTTTCTTCCTTACAACGACGGCGGACATATTCTTCAACTTCCCACATATCTACGCCAGGCTTAATCAAATCACGCAAGCCGATATGAATACTTGCTAGAAAATCACCGGCCTTATCCATAGCTTCGATTTCACGAGCTGATTTTAATGTTATCATCTTTTCTCCTAGTTTCTAATTAATTTTAACAGTCACATTTGCTTTTGAAACAATCTGGTGACCATGATAAATATCGTAGTCAATAATAGCTGACCGTCTCGTATGATGAATAATCCGTGCTTGAATGCGCAATATATCATCTATCTGAACAGCCTGCAAAAAGTAGATTAGCATCTGCTCGATGATGAGATTGCGACCACTATTCACAACTAAATCTTGGGTCATGTGGGTCAGAATTTCTGCCAAACACACCATTAGCTAAAAACACCGTTCTTCTCAAGCATAAAGGGTTCCACTGTAATGACTACTTCATCATGGTGATAAGAAAGTTTTTGACCAATCTGCTCAGAAAAAGTTGGCAGAGTCGAAACTTGGGAACGACTCATCTTCTCCATGACATCTCGTCTGGTTACAACGCCAAGCAAAGTTTGATTACTTTCGAACAACTGGTACCATTTCAAAGTCTTCAGCTATCATCCGTTGACTCACATTGGCAATATTTGGTCGATAATCCAGTTACGAAGATAGACTGCGCGTCATGACCTTGTCAATTGTCGTGCTTGGTGACTTTATCTCAGCGTCTCTCATAGTTACAAGCCCAACAACCACCTGATGTTGATTGATACGACTGGGAAACGACTGCTACGATTCTTACGAACCAAATCTAAATAATCTTTGACTGTATCGGTTTCTCTTAGAAAACCATATTCATGACTTGGACGGTAAAGTTTCTCAACTGTCAAAATATCAGTCTTGATTTGGACATTTGACAAGGCTTTATTAATCATGGTCGCCACAGTGAAAGTGTCATGCTTGCTTCTCAAAACAGGGATCCCTTTTTGATTAGCCAGTTTTAAGTACATCATCATGAACCTGAAAATCCACCCTGTAACCAGAACTGCATTTTCATTTTCCAAGGCTAACAACTGAATACGGGTTCGGTCTCCGACAATCAAGAGTCCCCCATCGTGAAGATAAGATAAGATATTTTGCTCAGTCATGGCACCGATTGAGAACTTACTAAATTCTCTCTCTAAACCTTCTTGCCCAGCCAGAACCTCAGAAGAAGTCACTTCTGCAATTTCAGCAAAAGTTAATCTTTCAATAGCAACTTTCTGTGATTTAACGCGGATAGTACCACTTCTAGGACGAGTCTCCACAATTCCACGGTTTTCAGCTTCCTTGATAGCGCGATAAGCTGTTCCATCACTGACTCCCAGATGGTTGGAAATACTACGAACACTAACCCTCTTTCCGACAGGTAATTCTTCCAAATAGCTTAGAATTTCCTGATGCTTACTCATTGAATTCTCCTTTTACATACCGAAATTCAAGATAATCCCGCATTTTTCTTGTGTAGCGATCACTTCCCTTTAAACTGACGAATCAAACGGAATCCAGACTTAAGAGCAACCTGTTTGGCTAGCTTCATTTTCAAGGTGAGTAATGATGGATAATTGTTTTAAACCAAATTCTTCAAAAGAAAGTTGACAAATTTTTCTAACAACCTCTGTCATAAATCCTTTCGACCAAGCATCTTTTCTCAAAAAATAGCCAAGCTCAGCTTCTTTTTTGATTTCATCTAACTTCTCAAATTTAATAGAACCAATCATTTGTTGATTTTTTTGGTCACAAATTGCCCATACTCCTAAAGGAGCCTTCATAAAATAATTGGCCAGTGCATACTGACTTTCTTCCAGACTTGCCTGAGTTGGGAAAATAAATTGTAAATTTTCAGGATTTGAGGCTATCTGGTGGAAGTCCTGACTATCACTAAAAAAGAAAGGACGCAAATACAAGCGATCCGTTTCAAAAAAAGAAAACATTGCTAATTTGGTCCAAATATTCATAAACACCTCTACGGTTTAATCCTCAACAAGTGTAATATCCGCTCCTAGATTACGTAATTTTTTTCAATAATATCAGAATATCCACGTAAAGATAAACTCGATATTTGTAATTTCAGTTTTGCCTTCAGCCATAAGGCCAGCAATGACTAGTGCAGCCCCAGCTCGTAGGTCGGTCGCTTTAACACTTGCCCCACGCAAATCACGTCCACCTGTGTACAAAATATGACCATTTGTTGTCGAAATGTCTGCATCCATCTTTGCTAGTTCAAAAACATGATTGACACGTTTTTCGTAAATCGTATCGACAATTGTACCACGACCATTCGCTCTTAGTAAAAGTGGGGTAATCGGTTGTTGCAAATCAGTTGCAAAGCCTGGGTAAGGAGCTGTCTTAATATTGATTGCTTTCAAATTAGACTGCTCTTCGACAAAAATGCTGTCTTCAGATACAGTCATTCTCACTCCCATTTCTTCCAACTTAGCAATGAATCCTTCTAAGTGTTCGTATAGTACATTATTTATACGAATTCCCTTACCAACTGCAGCAGCTAAAGATATATATGTTCCAGCTTCAATACGATCTGGAATCACCTGATGACGCGTTCCATGTAATCTTTCAACACCATCAATAATGATGATATTAGTTCCTGCCCCACGGATATGGGCCCCCATATTATTCAAGAGAGTTGCAACATCAATAATCTCAGGTTCACGGGCTGCATTTTCAATAATAGTACGACCATTCGCTTTAACCGCAGCAATCATCGTATTAATCGTCGCACCGACACTAACTGTATCCATGTAAATACTTGCACCGTGAAGTCCTGTATCTTTGGCAGATAACTTCATGTTATCTCCCTCGTAGCTAACAGTAGCACCCATAGCTTCAAAAGCCTTAAGGTGTAGGTCAATCGGGCGAGGACCAAGGTCACACCCTCCAGGCAAGCCAACTGTGGCTTCACCAAAGCGACCTAAAAGACTTCCATAAAAATAATAAGATGCACGAAGACTATTGATTTTTCCATAAGGCATTGGAATATTTTGAACACCTCTTGGGTCAATCTCCAATACATCGTCATAACGCTTAACAGTAGCCCCCATCAATTCCATGATTTCGACAAGACTTGCTACATCCGAGATATCTGGAACGCAATCCAAAGTCACCACATCATCAGCCAATATAATAGCTGGGATTAAGGCCACAACGCTATTTTTAGCACCACTAATAGTGATTTCACCTTGTAGTGGTAATCCACCATTGATAACAATTTTTTTCTCATTCTAAGTTTTTAATACTCTTTCAAGATTTCTAATAAGGTCTTTAAAATAAATTATATCATAAATGCAACCTTTTTTTCCATCCTTTTCACTTTTATTGGATAGTGATCAATAAATAGGGATTAAGTCGAAAGGTTACATCTACATTTTCTTCAACATCTTTTGATACTAAAAAGAGCCTAAATTAAGAATTATAAAATACCCCAAAAAAATTAGATTTTCTCTATCTAACTTTTTGAGGGTATGAGTTCAACCATAAGAGATAATAGTCTTTTGGGATATTTATAGCTAGAAGAAATCAAAAAAACAACTCTCATCTGTGTCACCTTACAGTCAATCTACTACTGACTTTTTCTCATCTCCATATTCAATTGCAAATAGTCGTATTAGTTGATTCAGAGCAATACTCCTAGTTTTTTATTAAGGCATTGGAAGTGATTTCTTTTTAATTATGGTTCAGCTGGTTTCAAGACTTGTCCTATCCAGATGATATCTTTTCTTCAATCCACAATGACTAACAAATGGCTTTTCTTTACTCCACTACCGATTCAGCGATTTCTTCACGACTAATACCAGCGAAGTAACGTGTAATATCAATAGTTTCTAGAGCTTTAAGGACATCTTCGCGTTCGTATTTCACTCCACGAAGGACATCTTCTACTGCAGCAACGTCTTCAATACCAAAGGAAAGTCACCCATAAATCTTGATGTCTTGGATTTTTGATTCAGTAACATTAGCAAAGACTTCCACCTTACCACTAGTGAATTTTGTTCCACGGCGGACGTTAAATTCAGGTGATTTACCGTAGTTCCAGTCCCAAGTTCCAAACTTGGTATCCTTGATGCGATTGATTTCAGCCAATTCTTCTTCAGAGAAAACGTATTCAGTCATCTCTGGGTACTCTTTTTTCATGTATTCCAATATCAAATCACGGAATTCTTCAACTGTGATTTTTTTTGGTAATTCATTGATAATATTGGTTACACGAGCACGGACGGATTTCACACCTTTTGATTCAAATTTGTCCTTCGAAACCTTAAGGGCATTGGCTAGGACTGACAAATCAACGTCAAAGAGCAAGCAACCGTGGTGCATGATACGGCCGTTGATGTAGGCTTGGGCATTGCCACAGAATTTCTTGCCATCAATCTCAAGGTCATTACGGCCTGTAAACTCAGCTTTAACCCCGAGTTGAGCCAAAGTATTGATAACTGGAGTTGAGAAGCTCTTGAAGTCAAAAGCCTTGTTTTCATCTTCTTTTGAAATGATCGTGTAGTTGAGGTTATTCAGATCGTGGTAAACAGCTCCACCACCACTGATACGGCGAACTACCTCAATACCATTTTCTCGAACATAATCACGGTTGATTTCTTCGATCGTGTTCTGATGACGCCCGACAATGATAGATGGTTTATTGATCCAAAGTAGGAAGATTTGATCCTCATCCAAAAGATGTTTAAAGGCATATTCTTCCAAGGCGATATTAAAAGCGGTGTCGTTTGAATGATTGATAATGTATTTCATGATATCCCTTTATACGATAGAGACTGGAAATAAGCTTCCAGTCTAATCTATCTTTCTTTTATTTTTTCTTAGGTGAATGGATGGCCATTCCTAGAACATCCGCAAATGCTTCGTACATAACTTCAGAGTATGTTGGGTGACCGTGGATGGTTTTCAACATTTCTTCAACAGTAATTTCCATTTCGATAATGCTTGATGCTTCGTTGATCAATTCTGCAGCTGCAGGACCGATGATATGAACTCCAAGGATTTCTCCGTATTTCTTATCTGCGATAACTTTTACGAAACCTTGAGCAGCATCAGAAGCAATGGCACGACCATTAGCAGCAAAGTTGAATTTACCGATTTGGACATCATATTTCTCACGAGCTTGTTCTTCTGTCAAACCAACTGCTGCTACTTCTGGAAGTGTGTAAATAGCTGCAGGAGTCAAGTTCAATTTAGCAACATAGTGATTTCCTTTAAGGGCATTTTCAGCAGCTACTTCACCCATACGGAAGGCAGCATGGGCCAACATCTTAGTACCGTTGATATCACCTGGTGCATAGATACCTGGAACAGAAGTTTCCATGTATTCGTTGACCTTGATGCGACCACGATCCGATTCAAACTCAACATCGCCAATACCTTCAAGATCTGGAACACGACCGATTGAAAGAAGAGCTTTATTTGCGATGATATCATCTTTTCCTTCAACCTTGATACGAAGTTTGCCATCTTCTTCAATGATTTCTTGAAGTTTAGTACCTGTCAAGATAGTCATACCTTTGCGTTCAAGAATCAAGCGAAGATTCTTAGATACTTCCGCATCCATAGCTGGAACAATGCGGTCCATCATTTCAATAACAGTTACTTTTGAACCAAATGTCATGAAGGCTTGACCAAGCTCGATACCAACAACCCCACCACCGATGATAACAAGGCTTTCTGGTACTTCATTCATTTCAAGAATATCATCACTAGTCATGACAAGTGGAGATTCCATACCAGGAACGTTAATCTTACTTACTTTAGAACCACCAGCAAGGATGATTTTCTTAGTTTCAAGTAATTCAGAACCATTTACCAAGACATTCTTATCTTTAGTAATAGTACCGATTCCCTTATGAACATCAACTCCATAGCTACGAAGAAGTCCTGCAACACCACCGACAAGAGTATTCACAACTTTAGATTTAGTTTCTAAAAGTTTCTCCATATCAACAGTGAAGTTAGGATTTTCAATCACGATACCACGATTTGCAGCATGACCGATATTCTCAATAATTTCAGCGTTGTGAAGGTAGAGTCTTGGTTGGGATACAACCACGGTTTCAAACAGGTTCCACCAAGTTCAGATTTTCTCAACAAGAGCAACCTTACCACCGAGTTGAGCTGCTTTAATAGCAGATACATAACCAGCAGGTCCGCCACCAATAACGACGATATCGTAAGCATCATCGCTCTTGCCATCATCGTTTGAAGCACTGACTGCAGGTGCTGGACTAGCTTCTGGTGCAGCTGCTCCAGCTGATGGAATATTTTCACCTTCCTCACCAAGATATCCGATAACTTCAGTAACAGGAACAGTCTCGCCATCACCTTTAAGGATAGCGATCAAGTAACCGTCTTCTTCCGCTTCCAATTCCATGCTGACTTTGTCAGTCATGATTTCCAAAAGGATTTCTCCTTCTTTAACAAATTCTCCGACTTTTTTATTCCATTGGACGATTTGTCCTTCTGTCATATCCACGCCGGCTTTTGGCATAATTACTTCTAAGGCCATATCTTACTTCCTTTATCTATATTTCTAAAAATAAATTCTCTAAACCAACATTGAGATTGGATTTTCAATCAACGCTTTCAAGTCTTTCATAAACTTAGCACCAGCCATACCATCTACGACACGGTGGTCAATTGTTAAACCAAGACTCATAATTGGACGAATCACAATTTCACCATTAACTACAACAGGTTTCTCAATTGTCGAGCTAACCCCAAGGATTGCTGAGTTCGGTTGGTTAATGATTGGACCGAATGATTGAACACCAAACATTCCCAAATTACTGATGGTGAAGGTAGAATTTTGCAATTCGCTAGGAGCTAGTTTACCTTCCAAAGTACGTCCGATAACATCTTTGAAGGCAACTACCAACTCAGACAAACTCATTTTTTCAGCATTATAAACAACTGGTGTCATCAAACCATTATCCATTCCAACCGCCATCGCAAGGTTGACATAATTGTGAGTGATAATTGTCTTACCATCTTCCGTCAATGAAGCGTTGATGTATGGGTGTTTCATAAGAGTCTTAACAACCGCAAGTGAAAGCAAGTCTGTAACAGTAATTTTCTTACCAGTTGCTTCCATGATTGGATCAAGGACTTTCTTACGAAGTGCAAGCATTTCAGACATATCGACATCGTAGTTAAGCGTGAAGGTTGGTGCAGTCAAGTAAGATTCAACCATACGTTGAGCAATGACCTTACGCATCGGTGTCATTGGAATACGCTCGATTTCACCATAAGGAGTTACGTTATCTGGAACTTCCTCTACTTTCTCAATTTGAGCAGGTGATTTAATTGTATCGTTTTCGATATTTTCAGGAAGGAATGCTAAAACATCCTTCTTCATAATCTTACCACGATGACCTGTTCCTTGAATTTCTTGCCATGCAATGTTGTGTTCAAGGGCAATTCGTTTTGCAAGTGGCGAAATGCGAACCACATTAGTGTCTTTAAATGTTTCCACGTCTTCTTTGTGGACACACGACCGTTTGCTCCTGAGCCAGAAATATCGTAAAGGTTGATTCCTAAATCATCCGCTAACTTTCTAGCTGCAGGAGTCGCTCTTAGCTTGTCATCAGCCATGACCTCTCCTATTCTATTAAAAGATACTAAGGGCGTCAAAAGTCAAAGTGAAAATAGGAAACTTGACGAAGAAACTTTAGTTTCTAGGAGAGTTTATCTTTTTCACACAGACTTTAGCCCGAGTTCAATTATATGATGCAAAGGGCGTTTAAAAGCGACTGAAAAATAGGAAATCAACGCAGACTTCGATGAAGTCAAGGAGATTTATCTTTTTTCCAAGCTTTTAGCCCGATCTCTAATTAAAGATATTAAGGACACAGAGGGCAATGAAAAAATAGGAGATTGACGCTGTGTTCGATGAACACAAGGAAATCTATATTTTTTTCGCAGACCTCCGTCCGAATTCAACTCTACAAGTAACTTGGACACGGAACGTGTCTCAAGTTACTACGGTTGCCACTATTAGGCGGTCAACCTTGTAGACTTACTAATTCATTCGTCGAATATTATCGATTCGACTCTCTCATGTCGCAACTCTTCAAGTAACTTGGATACGAAACATATCTCAAGTTGTTACGGTTGCCGCTATTAGGCGGTCAACCTTGTAGACTTACTAATTCATTCGTCGAATATTATCGATTCGACTCACTCATGTCGCAACTCTTCAAATCACTTGGATACGAAATATATCTCAAGTTACTACGGTTGCCGCTATTAGGCAGTCAACCTTGTAGACTTACTAATTCATTCGTCGAATATTATCGATTCGACTCACTCATGTCGCAACTCTTCAAATCACTTGGATACGAAATATATCTCAAGTTACTACGGTTGCCGATATCAATCGGTAAATCCTGTAGACTTACTAAATCCTTCGTCGGTTATTATCGAACCGACTCTTCTTGTGACAGGATATATTTTTTACATAAATTATCTTATGTAATCCTATTCTTTGTTATATGTTTTACGGATGGCATCTTTGATGCTTTCAACTGTTGGAATCATTGCATTTTCCAGGTTTTGTGCGTAAGGCATTGGCACATCTTCTCCTGCACAGCGTCGGATTGGTGCATCTAGATAGTCAAATGCTTCTGACTCTGAAATAATAGCTGAAATCTCTCCGATGTAGCCGCTTGTTTTGTGGGCATCGTTGACCAGAACAACCTTACCAGTCTTCTTCACTGAGTTGATGATGATATCCTTATCAAGCGGAACAAGGGTACGTGGGTCAACAATCTCAACAGAAATTCCTTCTTCTGCTAATTCTTCAGCAGCTTGAACCACACGGCGAAGCATTTTTCCATAAGTAACAACTGTTACATCTGTACCTTCACGTTTGATTTCCCCAACTCCAAGTGGAATCGTGTAGTCTGGATCAACTGGCACTTCGCCTTTTTGGTTAAATTCTGACTTGTACTCAAGTATAATAACTGGGTTGTTATCACGGATAGAAGACTTAAGTAATCCTTTCATGTCAGCAGGTGTACCTGGAGCTACAACCTTAAGTCCAGGAATGTGAGTAAACCAAGACTCTAGTGATTGCGAGTGCTGGGCTGCAGAACCAACTCCGTTACCAGCAGCGCATCGAACGGTCATTGGAACCTGACCTTTACCACCAAACATGTAACGTGTTTTAGCGGCTTGGTTGACGATATTGTCCATAGCAATAACAGAGAAGTCCATGAAGGTCATATCGACGATTGGACGAAGTCCTGTCATGGCTGCTCCTGCTGCTGCTCCTGAGATGGCTGCTTCAGAAATCGGACAATCACGAATACGTTCTGGACCAAATTCTTCAAGCATTCCAACAGAAGTTCCGAAGTCTCCTCCGAAGACACCGACGTCTTCTCCCATCAAGAACACATTTTCATCGCGACGCATTTCCTCAGACATAGCAAGGATAATGGTGTCACGGAAGGACATTGTTTTTGTTTCCATTTTATCTCTTTCTCCTTAGTCTGCGTAAATATCTTCAAATGCTGATTCAAGCGGTGGGAATGGACTTTCCTCTGCAAATTTAACAGAAGCTTCTACTGCTTCCTTAACTTGTTCTTGGATTTCTTCCAATTCTTCGGCACTTGCAATAGTATTTTCAATGAGGTACTTGCGAAGGTTTTCGATTGGATCTTTTTGTTTCCACAATTCCACTTCTTCACGCGTACGATATTTACCAGGGTCAGATGATGAGTGACCAAGCCAGCGATAAGTAACACTTTCAATCAAGACTGGACCATTGCCACCACGAACATGGTCTACAGCTTTCTTAAATCCTTCATAAACGTCGATGACATTGTTACCGTCTTCGATGAACATTCCAGGAATTCCATATGCAGCGCTACGTTGATGGATATGTTCTACATTGGTCATTTTCTTGATATCCGCAGAGATACCGTAACCGTTGTTAATGCAGTAGAAAATGACTGGCAGGTTCCAGATAGAAGCCATATTTACTGCTTCGTGGAAAACACCTTCGTTGGTCGCACCATCTCCAAAGAAGCAGACAACGATTTTTCCAGTATTTTGCATTTGCTGACTGAGGGCTGCACCAACAGCGATTCCCATACCACCACCTACGATACCATTGGCACCAAGGTTACCGGCATCAAGGTCAGCGATATGCATAGAACCACCTTTCCCTTTACAGGTTCCAGTGTACTTACCAAGGATTTCAGCCATCATTCCGTTGAGGTCAATTCCTTTGGCAATAGCTTGTCCGTGACCACGGTGGTTTGAGGTAATCAGATCATCTGGATTGAGAGCTAACATAGCACCCACGTTTGCTGCCTCTTCTCCAACAGAAAAGTGAGTCATACCAGGAACTTTTCCCTTTTTCACTAACTGAGCAATTTTTAAGTCCATGCGACGGATTTCTTCCATCTTACGGAACATCTCTAGCAAAAGATTTTTATCTAAAGTTGACATCTTCTTGCCTTTCTAACTTTCTTCTTACCTTACTATTTTACCGTTTTTTTGGAAAATACTGTCAAAGTTTTTTTCTAAAGAAAATTTCACAAAAATAAAAAAGAAAACCCAATGAGAAACAAGAGATTTTTCTTATCAAGAATATTTTTTTCACAAACTTTTTATCGTTTAGATTTTTCTAAAAGATTCAAATCTCTTCATAATCACAGTTAGACGCCATCGGTAGAGAGCCCCACTGACAATTAGACTAACAATCAATCCTATCCAGTAAGAATAAGCTCCAAAATCTGTTAGGGAATCAAATACCATGGCCACTGGGATTGCTACGCCCCAATAACCAATCAAACCAAGGTAAAAAGGAATAACTGTATCCTTATAACCTCGCAAAATTCCCCTGAAGAGGTGCTGCAAAAGTATCTGCTAACTGGAAGAAAAGGCTATAAGTCAAAAAGCGCGCTGTCAAATCGATAAATTCTGGGTCGTTACCATAAAGACTGGCCACATTTCCCCTAAAAATGTAAAGGAAGGATAAGGTGAAACCTGCAAAAATAAGAGCTGTCCATCTTCCTAAACCAATATAGGTTTTCGCATCATCAAATCGCTTGGCTCCCACTTCATAAGAAACGACAATAGCCATAGCAGATGAAATACTCATAGGAAAGGCGTACATAAGAGTTGAAAAATTCATAGCTGACTGGTGACTAGCGATAATCAAGGATGAGAACTTAGCCATAATCAAACCAACCACGGAAAAGATAGCCACTTCCGCAAAGACGGTTCCCCCAATAGGAAGACCTAAACGAACTCCTTCCTTGATTTTATCCATATTAAGCGGAATTCGTTTCTCAAGATGTAGAGCCTTGAGCTTCTCCTGTTTAAATAGAACCAAAACGGAAATTCCCAGCAAGACCCAGTAAGCCAAAGAAGTTCCTAAACCAGAACCAGCACCTCCCAGTTCTGGAACACCAAAGGCTCCGAAAATCAAGAGATAGTTAAATCCACTATTGAGGGGAAGTAGCAAAGCATGAGATACATAGACAGTTTGGTCAAGCCCAGCGAATCCAGCAAGGAACGAATAACACTAAAGAGCAACAAGGGGATAATTCCGATAGATAAAAACCAAAGATAGCGAACAGCTACTGCCGCCACTGGTGCTTCTAACCCAATATGATTCAAGATTGGTGGTGCTAAGAAAAGTACCATAGCCAGCAAGACCACAGATAGACCCAAGGCCAGATAGATGAACTGGTAAAAATCAGACGCCACTTCTTCCTTTTTGCCTCGACCAAGATGGTGACCAATGATAGGCACCAAGGCCGATACAATCCCTGTTAGGAATGTAAAGAAAGGATTCCAGATACTGGTTGCCATAGACACACCAGCCAAGTCCATGGTATTGTATTGGCCAGTCATAGTCGTATCAACAAAGGAAGCAGAATAATTTGCAAATTGATAAATCAGGATAGGGAAAAATATCTTTAAAAATAAGATAAATTTGTCTTTGAAATGATGGGTTTGGTACATAAACGCTCTCTATTCTTTTTTTACAGAGCAGACTCCCACCTAGTTTTGATAGACGATTTGTCCCTTACAGATGGTGTATTTAACCTGCCCTTTTAAGGTTTCACCGATAAATGGTGAATTAGTTGCTTTCGAAGCAAAATGGGAGTCCACAAGGCGGTCAGCCTTAGTATCAAAAATAGTGATATCTGCTGGACCATTCTCAGCTAAGTAACCTGCTTCAAAGTTATAAAGTTTGGCTGGATTGTATGTCATCTTTTCGAGTAATTCCATCAAGGTCAATTCCCCAGCTTCCACTAAATAGGTCAAGCCAAGAGACAGTGATGTTTCTAAACCTGTCATGCCAGATGGTGCCTTGGTAATATCATCAACGTTTTTCTCATCTGCATGGTGAGGCGCGTGGTCAGTCGCGATAACTGTGATGACACCAGACTTGAGACCTTCGATAACTGCACGACGATCTGATTCCAAACGAAGCGGAGGATTCATCTTGGCATTGCTACCTTGAGTCAAGAGGAGCGCTTCGGTTTTAGAAAAATGCTGTGGCGCTACTTCTGCTGTGACTTGCGCACCCAGCCCCTGAGCAAACTCCACTACTTTAACACTTTCTTCCTTAGACAAATGCTGGATGTGAACATGAGCCTTAGTTGCATAGGCAATCATGACATCACGCGCCATCATAGCATACTCAGCTACCCCAGTAGCACCGCAGATATGAAAATGTTCTTTAGCAATATTTTCGTTAAAGCCAAGAATCCCATTCAAACCTGGATCTTCTTCATGGAGACTAATAAAGGTATTAAGCTTTTTGGCTTCCTCCATGGCTTCCTTGACAACTTTGCTACTTTCAAGTGGAATACCGTCATCTGAGAAACCAACTGCACCTGCTCCTAAGAGTGCTTTAAAGTCAGTTAAATCTTGGCCATTAAAGTTCTTAGTAATGGTCGCAACCGTCTTGACATTAATCTTCTCTTTGGCAGCTGACTGGAGAACTTCTTGCAAAGTCTCCACATCTGAAATGGTTGGACTAGTGTTAGCCATCATGACAACCGTTGTAAAACCACCTGCAGCGGCCGCTAGGGCACCAGTATGAATGTCTTCTTTATGAGTTTGACCAGGTTCACGGAAATGAACATGGATATCAACCAAGCCAGGAGCAACCACAAGACCAGTAGCATCTAAGATTTCTGCTCCTTCTTCCTTGATTTCAGGCGCAATTTTGATAATTTTCCCATCTTGGACTAAAACATCACACACTTGATCCAAACCAGACTTGGGATCCATTACACGACCATTTTTGATTAGTAGCATCTGCTTTCTCCTTTATTCATAGAAATCAACTTGGGTATCCAACAATTTATCCCCATCATAAACAAACTTGGCTGAAAAGAAGGGTTTATCTTCTAAAAGCCACTCAACAAAGGTGTGGTCCCCTTCCCAAGTCGGCTTGCTCAGAACTTCATCATAGGGAACCCATTCCAGCGTCCCCTCGTTGCAATCAATCAAGTCACCCTCAAACTCCGTCACCTTAAAAACATAGGTGTACCAGTCTAAATCTGGTGTAAATTCAGGAAAAGTGATAACACCTTTTAGAACTGGCTTGGCTTTGAGCCCTGTTTCCTCGAGGATTTCACGCGCCGCGCATTCCTGAGGGGTCTCTCCTCGCTCTAACTTGCCACCCACACCAATCCATTTCCCTTCATGGACATCATTGGGCTTCTTATTACGGTGGAGCATGAGCAGTTCTTTCCCGTTATCAATGTAGCAAATCGTCGCTAACTGAGGCATATTCTCTCCTTATCTAAGCCAATCGATTGGCTCTTGTCTTGTCTCTGTTAAGAATGCATTGGCCTTGGAAAAAGGCTTGGAACCCCAAAATCCTCTGTAAACTGACAAAGGACTGGGATGGGCTGATTCGATAACCAAGTGATGAGGATTGGTAACCAAGGCCTTCTTCTTGCGTGCATAAGCTCCCCAGAGTACAAAAACGACTGGTCTATCTAGATGATTGACCACCTGAATCACAGCATCAGTAAAAGGCTCCCATATCTGACCAGCATGACCATTGGCCTGTCCAGCAGGAACCGTCAAGCAAGCATTGAGAAGTAAGACTCCTTGCTCAGCCCAAGACGTCAAATCATGAGATTTCTTAACGCCGATATCGTCTGACAATTCCTTCAAGATATTTTGCAAGGATGGTGGAGCTGGGATAGAGTCAGGTACAGAAAAACTCAAGCCCTGCGCTTGACCTGGTCCGTGATAGGGGTCTTGCCCTAGAATCACCACCTTAACTTCTTCAAGCGGTGTTGTCAAGAGAGCCTGAAAAACCTTTTCCTTTGGCGGATAAACAGTCCCTTGACCATAAACCTGCTCCATAAACTGATTGATTTTCCCGAAATAACCCTCAGGTAATTGCTCCTTAATCAAAGCATGCCAAGACGAGTGTTCCATAGCCGACTCCTTCGTTTTTACTGCCTCTATTATAGCAAAAAGTGGCTATGGAAACCACTTTTTACAGTTTATCTAAACAATCCAGCAAGTCTTGGTAAGAATGGACTTCGTAAGTCGTCTGGGCTTGTGTATGATTTTCGAGGTAATGAGGGTTGTACCAGATAGTGTCAATCCCAGCATTATTACCACCTTGAATATCAGCAGTTAGAGAATCTCCAATCATCAGCGTCTTTTCTTTACTAAATCCAGCAATCTCTTGACCAATCTTTTCATAAAAGAGAGCATCAGGTTTTTGTGTTTGCAACTGTTCAGAGATAAAGACTTGATTGAAATAAGGCGCTAAACCAGATTGAGCCAAACGTCCTGTCTGAATGGCAGTAATGCCATTTGTCGCAGCATACAGCTCATAATCTCGCTCGATAAGGCTGTCTAAGAGTTCATGAGCGTCTGAAAAAGTTTGTCCCTGCTGGGCGAGGTAAAATTGGTAACGCTGGGCTAAAAAACTACCGTCTTTTTCCTGTCCAAAATGAGCAAATAAACGAGAAAAGCGCGTGTTAACCAGCTCTTGTTTGCTGATTTTCTTTTGCTCCAAATCCTTCCAGAGAGCCTTGTTCATAGGAACGTAATAATCTTTATAAGTCTGAATATCTGCAACCCCTTCTTCTTTTAGAAGTTGCGTTAAAGCCACATCCTCAGCAGCATCAAAATCAAGCAAGGTGTGGTCGAGATCGAAAAAAGTAGAAATTTGTAGGACAATTTGAAGTTTTTCCTTTCTAGGTACTTAATAGATTAGTTTATTTCTTCTTTTTCTTAGTTTTATTCATCAACATACCAACTACAACTGGAGTAACAACACCTCCAATTTGTCCAACGACTTTAAGTATCTTTTTGCTTCATCAATTTTTTTGTTTCTACACGATTCACACTTATTGTGCTTATAACTTGATGGTAAATCCTAGTACATGTCTTGCATTTTTTTATTTCTTTCATTCCAACACCTCTGTCTCAATAGAATCTAATTTATTTGGCAATTTCATTATAGAAGTTTCAATTTTTGGCAATTCTTTTTGTCCAGTAATTTGTAGGAGAAGGATCAAGTAAATCAAGTCTCTCTACTAATTCTTGAGAACTGAGATAAGTTTCATTAATAAATTTCCCAAAGTAATCCAAACTTTTTTGAGCAGCTTTTTTCTCGCCCAACTCATTATAAGCTATTGCTGCTGATAGTGAAACGATATTTACAGCTGCTAATCCATCTCTGATCTCATTCATACGAGCTTCAATTTTATCTGGTTTATCCCCTTTTAATAACTTACCCCAAGTAGAATCTGGCTGTTCTTTGATAAAATTTACATTTGATTTTTGACTAAGCATTAAGAGATTTCTACTATCTTCTGCATCTGAAATAACTTGCAGTAACATCATTGTTCTAATGTTTGGATCCGATATCTCCCTAGCTTGCAAGAGTTTCTGTTGACAACTATAGGCTATTGCAAGTCTATCTGATTCCTGTCCTTTTCTAACGTCCTCAATAGCATATTGTACATTTTGAATCTCCTCTGCAATCTGAGCCATTTGAATTTGTGACGAATAATCGGCTAACGCTTTATTTAATTCTGGTGTCAACTTAACAGATTTCAATGGTACATTTCCAATGACTTTATTAGTATTAGTATCTACTAATACCGCCAAGAGAGAACCATCTTTCTTTGTCATTAATTTTAACGCTCCTTGCGCAATTTGTTCCCGTTGTTCTGGAGAAAGAATTGCCTGAAAAACCTCTTCAGGTATACTAGATTGGACAACACTGATAAAGGTTGGAGCAGAATATAACATTTTTTTCTACTTCAGATAAAATTTTTATTTGCATTTTTGACTAAAGGTTCGGCTATTTCTGGTAACTTATTAAAAAAACGATGAGGGTTTTAGTTCATAACCGTCAATATCAAGAATATCAAAGTCATCTTCGCCAAAAAATAAAAACTTCATCCATAAATTACTACCTCATTATGTTTAAAATATTAGAAATATTATACCATATTAAAACAAAATTATGATTTTTGATTTTTCTTTAATATTATCTATCAAATCATTGTTACTTGAATCCAGCATAGAATAATACTATCCTATACAATTGACAGCCCAAATCTTTCAGAATAGAACTATCCTAACTATCGAGATGCTCTTTTTCATAAATATCCATGTGTTTCTAGGCCTAGAATACCTATAAACTAAATGTTTTCGCGCTATTCTAAGCCATTGATTGCCTTAAATTTTAATTTTTGAAAGATTCTAAAAGCTAGAATAGTCCCTATCACAATCAGTTTTGAATGATTAACAATTTAGAAACACTATAGCTTTACTCCTTTTAAATTAAAAAGGAACTGCCTAAAGCAATCCCTTTCTGATTTTGAAATTATTTACTGAAAATTGATAGTTGAGGTAATCAATAACCCACCTATAAAAAAAGAGTTATAGTCAGTTTCCTTATTTATTGATTTCAAGCTCCGCCAACTGTGTTTGAATAACTGACAGTTCTGCTCCAGCCTGAAGAAGAGCAGCTGCAGTATAGGCACCTTCTACAATTGGAACCCTGTTGATGACGATCCTTTTATCACTAAGATCAGCTACCATTTCTAAGTTCATTTTAGCAGAGCCTAGGTCAAAAAAGCAAGTAAAGTATCTGCTGGGTTTTCGGAAACAACCCTATCTACTTGATCAAAACTAGTTCCAACTCCTCCATCTTCGGTTCCTCCTACATAAGTAATCGGAACATCTTTAGCTACTTCACTAATTAGTTCAACAACACCTTGTGCAATATTTTTGGAATGTGAAACGATAACAAGACCAATACTTACCATTAAACCACCCCAGTTTCTAAAAGAGCAGTAAAGAGTAATCCGGATGAGAATGACCCAGGATCAATATGTCCAAGAGAACGTTCTCCTACATAAGATGCCCTTCCTTTAGTTGCAAGTAAATCTTTGGTAGCATTCACTACCTTATCAATAACCTCTTGAGTCAATTGGCCATCAGACAAGGCAGCAATAACAGGAGCCCAAACGTCAACCATTGTCTTTTTCTCCAACTTCTGCTTTCCCACGTTTGACAATCATATCCAGACCACTTTGTAAGATTTCTTCTAATTTCGAATTAGAATCAGCCTTGGACATTCCCATAAAAGCAGAGCCATACAAGGGACCAGAAGCACCGCCTACCTTACTCAGTAGTTGCATAGAAACAACTTTAAAAACATCACTACTGGTCTCAAATTGCTTTCCTTCTAAGTTTTCCATAACTGCAGCCATTCCACGCGCCATATTTCCACCGTGGTCTCCATCTCCTATAGGAGTATCTAGCTCACTAAGGTAATCTTTCTGTTCTTGAATCTTTTCATTAAAAATCTTCATCCATTCAAGAGCTTGTTCAGCATTCATGCGACATTTCCTCCTTGAGTTTTACCAAGCTGGTGTAGTAACAGGTGTATTTAGAGCATCCAACCACTCATCATCTGCCAATCGAATCAATGTTAATGACAAGCCAGCCATATCAATTGATGTCATATAGTTTCCAATTTTCTTAAACGCCAACTCAACACCTTTTTCATGGAGTAATTTAGCCACATCATTTGCAAATACGTATTGCTCCATAAGAGGAGTGCTTCCTAAACCATTGATGAGAAGGCCATAGCGTTCACCAGCCTGAAGTTGGAAACATTCAGATAATTTTTCAACCAGCTCTGAGGCCAATTGTGCTGAAGGTTGCATTTTCTCTTTCTTATATCCTGGCTCACCGTGAATTCCAACTCCATATTCAAATTCATCATCTTCTAGAACAAAACCTGGTTTCCCAACTTCAGGAACGGTTGCTCCAGACAAGGCCAGCCCAATTGTTTTAATTTCTAAGACAAGTTTATCGGCCAAGTCCTTCATTTCAGCTAATGATTTACCAGAACGAGCTGCAGCACCCAAAATTTTATGGACTAAAATAGTACCTGCAACACCTCGACGGCCTTGGGTATAGAGACTATTTTCAACCGCAATATCATCATCGACTACAACACTTGCTGCATCAATACCTTCCATTTCAGCAAGTTCTTGTGCAATTTCAAAGTTCATGATGTCCCCAGAATAGTTTTTGATGACCATGAAAACTCCAGCCCCTTCATCAGCCGCCTTAATGGCTTCTAAAATTTGGTCTGGAGTAGGTGAAGTGAAGACCGCTCCGCAAATGGCAGCAGACAACATTCCATCTCCTACAAATCCAGCATGACTTGGTTCATGTCCTGAACCCCCACCTGAAATGAGTCCAACTTTTCCTGTCTTTTCTGCCTTTCTAACGATGACATCAAAACCATCTAAGCGTTCTACCAAGTCATCATGCATGAATGACAAGCCCTGCAACATTTCATCAACAACTTGTGTCGGTTCATTTATAATTTTTTTCATGAGAAACTCCTTTCGGCATCTACCTTTGTTTTCGCTTTCATTATATATTTTTTTACTGCTGGCTGATAAGGGACAGATTCTATTATTTGTCCCATTTTAAACCCGTTTAAAAAATTTTTTGGTAAAATGAAGTAATACTCAATGAAAATCAAAGAGCAAACTAGGAAGCTAGCCGTAGGCAGTACTTGAGTACGGCAAGGCGAAGCTGACGTGGTTTGAATTTTATTTTCGAAGAGTATAAGTAAAAGAAAGGCTTCCTATGGCATCATCACTTATTACAAAAAAACGAATTGCCAAGGCATTTAGAGACCTATTAGCTACTAGAGAATTTGACAAAATCTCCATCGTAGATATCATGGAATCAGCTGGCATTCGTAGACAGACCTTTACAATCACTTTCTTGACAAATATGAACTGCTAGACTGGATATTTGAAAATGACTTAACCGAGTATATCACCAATAACTTGGACTTCATTTCAGGGCCAAAAACTATTACAAGAATTATTTTTTTATTTCGAACAAGAGCGTGACTTTTTATATTCAACTTTTTTTGATATTCAAAGGGCAAAATAACTTCTATGACCACTTTATCAGCTACTGTCGCTTGCTTGTATCAAAAAAATTTTTAAGAGAATACGGTCAGATTGATATCGATTCATCTGCTTATACTTGTTTTTTGTTAGACTATCATTCACATGCTCTAGCAGAAATCGTGAAGGCTTACGTCAATAAAAAAAGTCCAGTTCCACAACCAGACTTTCTAATCATGACAATTATTGGAAAAGAGACCACAATGACATTTATTTCAAATCATAAACAAAAAATTATTTCAAGTTACATTTCAGCAACTGTCAGCAGTCATCCTGAATTAGAAAAACACCCTACTTTACCATTAGTCTATCAAAAATACCACAATCCTCATCAGGTTCCAATATTGTCGGGTGGAGGTTCAGGTCACGAACCTGCTCATATTGGATATGTGGGAAAAGGAATGCTTACCGCTGCTATCTATGGCCAAGTATTTACTCCACCTACAAGAGCTGAAATCTTAGAGTCCATTCGTTTTTTAAACAATGGACACGGTGTCTTCATCATTATAAAAAATTTCGAAGCAGACATCAAAGAATTTAGCTCGGCCATTAATACTGCTAGACAAGAAGGAATTAAGGTCGGCTATAGTCTAGCACACGACGATATTTCCATTGAACCTCACAATAGATTTCAAATTAGAGGACGGGGGCTTGCAGGGACCATTCTACTTCATAAAATCCTAGGATATGCGGCTCAGAACGGTGCCGACATCGAGCAACTAACTGATTTAGGTCATCAGCTTGCTCCCGAAATCGCAACAATTGGCTTTGCAACAAAATCTGCTAGCCTCCCCCAAGCTACCCTTACACTATTTAACTTGGAAGAAGGAAATATTTCCTATGGTATTGGGATACATGGCGAAGAAGGATATCGTATCGTCCCATTTCAATCATCAGAAATCCTAGCAAATGAAATTATAAGTAAATTAAGATTGCACTATCATTGGAAAAAGGATGATCAATTTATATTGCTTGTAAATAATCTAGGCACTAGCAGCAACCTAGAAATGGGCATATTTATCAATGATCTCCTTCAACTCTTAGAAATTGAAGGAGTCACGATTACCTTTATAAAATCAGGAACATTTATGACCAGTTTAGATATGGCAGGTATATCTGTTACTCTTTGCCCCGTAAAAAATAAACAGTGGTTAGAAGCGCTCCATGCTCCAACGACAGCTTTTGCATGGTAATTTTCTTGTATAACTCAAAAGGGCTACATCACTTGATAGCCCTTTTAATCTTATCTCATGTTTAAAAGAATTCATTCTTTCTATTTCAAATAGTCCATCTACACCTTACAATTTTTCCGATGAGCTTTGAGTTTTTTCAGAGCCCAAACATAGTGACTAGAAGTGCTACTGACAAAGTAGGAACCTAGACTTGTCCCTCCCGTCCACTTATAGATACCTTTGGTAAAGAGTTCGTCATTGCTAAAGCATTTCATCAACTCTAACACTTCTTTATGTGATTGTTCTAGGAGTCTAGTCGCTTCTTCTAAAGAAGTTTTCTGGTGCTACTTCCAAAAGATGAGAATTTTTATCTTGTAATCTATGAACAAGATTTAAAGTCATACATTTCTACAACTTATCCTTTAATTTCTCAACAAAGAGATAGGCTGCTGGACAGGTCAAGGTATTCTTAATCGTCAAATGGTTGATTTGATGGATCTTTTTACGGTCTGTATGGGGAAATTCACGACAGGCCTTTGGACGAACGTCATAAATAGAACAGAGGTTATCTCCTCCTAAAAATGGGCAAGGCATGGATTTGAAAACCTTATCCCCATCTTCATCTACCTGTAGAAACTCCGCTTCAAAAGCTGGTAATTTCATCTTAAAATACTTGGCGATTCGTGTAATATCCGCTTCTTTAAAGTCAGGCCCCAATGTCTTACAACAGTTAGCACAAGCAGTACAATCAATCTCAGCAAAAACTTCTTCATGGATTTGCTGGGCTATTTTATCCAAATTCTTAGGTGGTTTTTTCTTTAAATTGGCTAAAACTTTACGGTGCTCCTTCTGCTTTTGCAAGGCTAGCTGATGGTAATACTCAATATCAATTTCTTTAGACATGATTTCTCTCTTATTCTATTTGTTTCTCCCTATTATATCATGCCTCTGACTCATTGAAAAGTGGACTGTATAAGACTATACTTTCCCAAAATGCGTCAAAAAACCTTGCAACTAGGTTACAAGGTTGATTACATTAATCGAAGTTAACGTATTCTTTTTGAAGTTCAAGAACTTCTTCCATTGTTGAACACTCTGTAAGGGCACGGTTAGCGTACTCTTCCATCTTAGCAGTGTCCAATTTCTTCATTAAGCTACGTGTACGAAGTACAGATGTTGCTGACATAGAGAATTCATCCAAGCCCATTCCGACAAGAAGTGGAACAGCTTTTTGGTCACCAGCCATCTCACCACACATACCAGCCCATTTACCTTCAGCGTGAGCTGCCTTTATAACGTTGTTGATCAAGCGAAGGATTGATGGGTTATACGGTTGGTAAAGGTATGAAAACTTGCTCGTTCATACGGTCTGCTGCCATTGTGTATTGGATCAAGTCGTTTGTACCAATTGAGAAGAAGTCAACTTCTTTAGCAAATTGGTCTGCAAGCATGGCCGCTGCAGGGATTTCAATCATGATACCAACTTGGATATCATCCGCAACCGCAACTCCTTCTGCAAGAAGGTTTGCTTTTTCTTCGTCAAAGACTGCTTTAGCTGCACGGAATTCTTTCAATAGGGCAACCATTGGGAACATGATACGCAATTGACCATGAACAGATGCACGAAGAAGGGCACGGATTTGTGTGCGGAACATTGCATCTCCAGTTTGAGAAATAGAGATACGAAGGGCACGGAAACCAAGGAATGGATTCATTTCGTGAGGCATATCAAAGTAAGGAAGTTCCTTATCTCCACCGATATCCATTGTACGAACAACCACTGGTTTACCATTCATTCCCTCAAGAACAGCCTTGTATGCTTCATACTGTTCGTCTTCAGTTGGGAAGTCTTGAGAATCCATGTACAAGAACTCTGTACGGTAAAGTCCAACAGCTTCTGCACCGTTGTTGTTAACACCTTCAACGTCTTTTGGAGTACCGATGTTAGCAGCCAACTCGAAGTGTTTACCGTCAGCAGTCACTGTTTGAGCATCTTTCAAAAGTGCCCATTCAGCTTTTTGTTTAGCATAAGCTTCACCAGCTGCTTTAAATTCTGCCGCTTGTTCATCTGTTGGGTTGATAATGACTTCACCAGTAATTCCGTTAACAGCAAGAATATCACCGTCTTTCACCACTTCAGTGATGTTATTTGTTCCCAATACAGCTGCAATTTCAAGTGTACGTGCCATGATAGCTGAGTGGCTGTACGTCCACCGATATTAGTTACAAAAGCTTTTACAAAGTTTTTATCCAATTGAGCTGTATCAGATGGTGTCAAGTCATGTGCAATCACGATTGCTTCTTCGTTGATAGAAGCTGGGTTAGGCAATTTCTTACCAAGAAGGTTTGCCAATACACGTTTTGTCACGTCGCGGATATCCGCTGCACGTTCTTGCATGTATGGGTTGTCTTCCATGCCTTCAAAGATGGTGATGAACATGTCAGTCACTTCTTTAAGACCTGCTTCAGCATTGACTTTCTTAGCACGGATTGTTTCTTTAATCTGACCGATCAATTCTGGATCAGAAAGAACCATCAAATGAGCATCAAAAACTTGCGCCGCTTCTTCACCAAGCGTACCTACTGCTTTTTCGCGGATAAGAGAAAGCTCGTTTTGAGAAGCTTCAAGAGCAACATCCAAACGAGCCTCTTCTGCGTTTGTATCTTCGACTGAAACAGTCTCGAATGACAAATCCGGTTGAACGAGTAGATATGCTTTTGCAACTGCAACACCGTCAGATGCTGCGATTCCTTTAAGCATTTCTGTCATTTTCCTTATGCCAATCCTTCTTTTTCCATTGTTTCTGAGATTGCAGCGATAGCGTCATCAGCATCCGCACCTTCAGCTGAGATAGTTACGTCAGCACCTTGGCCAACACCAAGACTCATAACACCCATGATTGATTTAAGGTTAACTGATTTACCTTTGTACTCAAGAGTGATATCTGAAGCAAATTTGCTAGCAGTTTGTACCAACAATGTTGCTGGACGTGCGTGAATACCTGTTTCTGCCACTACGTGGAAATCTTTAGAAGCCATAGTTTGACTCTCCTTTTGTTCTTTCTTTTTTGAGTTATATGTGATAACCCTTACAATTTGGTATTATATCATCTTCTAGGATTTTTCAAGCATTTTATGGGATTTATTCGTTTTCCTTTCAGATAACTTTGCTGAAAAATCTTCCATATCGGATAACAAAAACACAGGATATAGTTTTTAAAAAACAACTTATAGTACAATTATCACTATTTTCAAAAACAAAAACACTATATTGTGTCTATGTTCCATCTTTACAAAAACAGACCACTATATTTAGTTCTAAATGATTGACAAAAATTTATTTTCTGATATACTAAGAAAGTAATCTATTTTGAAAGAGGAGTTACACAATGGTAACCGTTTATTCTAAAAACAATTGTGTCCAATGTAAGATGACCAAGCGTTTCTTGGACAGTAATAATGTCGCTTATCGTGAAATCAATCTTGATGAACAACCTGAGTACATCGATCAAGTTAAAGAGCTCGGTTTCAGCGCAGCTCCTGTTATCCAAACACCAACTGAAGTTTTTCAGGTTTCCAACCAGGAAAACTGAAAAATTAGCATAATCTTAGTACATCATCCAGAAGAAACTGCTTCTAGGGCTAACTTAGAAGCCTTTCTTTTGTAATTAGATAAGGGAAATTTTATGGGATTAAAACATCTTGAGGACGTGACTTACTTCCGTCTCAATAACGAAATCAACCGTCCTGTTAATGGACAAATCATGCTTCATAAAGATAAGGAAGCCTTGGATGCCTTCTTTAAAGAAAATGTAGTTCCAAATACTATGGTTTTTGATTCAATTAAAGATAAAATCAACTACCTCATTGACCACAACTATATCGAAACAGCTTTTATCAAGAAATACCGTCCAGAATTCTTGGAAGAATTGTCACAATTTATCAAAGACCAAAACTTCCAATTCAAGTCGTTCATGGCAGCTTATAAGTTTTACAATCAATACGCCTTAAAGACTAACGATGGGGAATATTATCTTGAAAGTATGGAAGACCGTGTCTTCTTTAACGCCCTTTATTTCGCTGATGGGAATGAAGCTGTTGCAATCGATATTGCAAATGAAATCATCCACCAACGCTACCAACCTGCTACTCCTTCCTTCTTGAATGCTGGACGTGCTCGCCGTGGGGAGTTGGTATCTTGTTTCTTGATTCAGGTCACAGATGATATGAACTCTATCGGACGTTCGATCAACTCTGCTCTTCAACTTTCACGTATCGGTGGTGGTGTGGGAATTACCCTCAGCAACCTTCGTGAAGCTGGTGCACCTATCAAAGGATATGAAGGAGCAGCTTCTGGGGTCGTTCCAGTTATGAAACTTTTCGAAGATAGCTTCTCTTACTCAAACCAATTGGGTCAACGTCAAGGTGCTGGTGTTGTCTACCTCAACGTCTTCCACCCAGATATCATCGCTTTCCTTTCAACTAAGAAAGAAAACGCCGATGAAAAAGTTCGTGTCAAGACCCTTTCACTTGGTGTTGTGGTGCCCGATAAATTCTACGAACTAGCTCGTAAAAATGAAGAAATGTACCTCTTCAGCCCATACTCTGTAGAACTTGAATACGGTGTGCCATTCAACTACATTGACATCACTGAAAAATACGATGAACTAGTCGCAAATCCAAATATTCGCAAGACAAAAATCAAGGCGCGTGATTTGGAAACTGAAATCTCTAAATTGCAACAAGAGTCTGGTTACCCTTATGTCGTCAACATTGATACGGCTAACCGTGCAAATCCTGTTGATGGTAAGATTATCATGAGTAACTTGTGTTCTGAGATTCTTCAAGTTCAAGAACCAAGCTTGATCAACGATGCTCAAGAATTCCTTCAAATGGGAACGGACGTTTCATGTAACCTTGGTTCAACCAACGTGGTTAACATGATGACTTCACCTGACTTTGGTCGTTCTATCCGTGCTATGGTTCGTGCCCTTACTTTCGTTACAGATAGTTCGCACATCGTAGCTGTTCCTACCATCAACCACGGGAAATAGCCAAGCTCATACCTTTGGTCTTGGTGCCATGGGACTTCACAGCTACCTTGCCCAACAATTGATTGAATACGGATCGCCTGAGTCTGTTGAATTTACAAGCATCTACTTTATGCTTATGAACTACTGGACTTTGGTTGAGTCAAACAATATCGCGCGTGAACGTGGTATCACCTTCCACAACTTTGAAAAATCAGACTATGCTAACGGAAGCTACTTCGACAAGTATGTAACTGGCGAATTCCTTCCAAAATCAGACCGTGTTAAAGAACTTTTCAAAGATGTCTTTATCCCAAGTGCTGCTGACTGGGCTGAACTTCGCGACAAGGTTCAAGCAGATGGACTTTACCACCAAAACCGCCTTGCTGTAGCGCCAAATGGTTCTATCAGTTACATCAATGACGTTTCGGCTTCTATCCACCCGATTACGCAACGTATCGAAGAACGTCAAGAAAAGAAAATCGGTAAAATCTACTATCCTGCTGCTGGATTGTCAACAGAAACCATTCCTTACTACACTTCTGCCTACGACATGGATATGCGTAAAGTGATTGATGTCTATGCTGCTGCAACTGAGCACGTGGACCAAGGACTTTCACTCACTCTCTTCATGCGTAGTGACATTCCAAAAGGACTTTACGAATGGAAGAAAGAAAACAAACAAACGACACGTGACTTGTCTATCCTTCGTAACTATGCCTTTAACAAGGGTATCAAGTCTATCTACTACGTCCGTACCTTTACAGATGATGGTGGAGAAGTCGGTGCCAACCAATGTGAAAGCTGTGTGATTTAATCTTTGCTTGAGAAAACTACATTTTCTCAGATAAGTGATTCATTCACCCTGCTAAACTGGAATAAGCATCTATACTATGGAAAAACAAAAAGTCGGGCTTCCGACTTTTTGTGCGATACTCCTCTAGAATTATGATAAAATAGAAGTAATTGTGAGTTCGCAATACTAAACACAGAAAGAGATTTCAAAATGGAAACTTACTACAAAGCCATTAACTGGAATGCCATCGAAGATGTCATCGACAAATCAACTTGGGAAAAACTGACGGAGCAATTCTGGCTTGATACACGTATTCCTTTGTCAAATGACTTGGATGACTGGAGAAAGCTATCAAGTGTAGAAAAAGACTTGGTTGGAAAAGTCTTTGGTGGTTTAACACTTCTAGATACTATGCAATCTGAAACTGGAGTTCAAGCCCTTCGCGCGGACATCCGTACACCACATGAGGAAGCTGTTTTCAATAATATCCAATTTATGGAATCTGTTCACGCTAAATCTTACTCATCAATCTTCTCTACCTTGAATACTAAGGCTGAGATTGAAGAAATTTTCGAATGGACCAATACCAATCCTTACCTACAAAAGAAGGCTGAGATCGTCAACGAAATCTACCTAAACGGTAGCCCGCTTGAAAAGAAAGTTGCCAGTGTCTTCCTCGAAACCTTCCTCTTCTATTCAGGTTTCTTCACTCCCCTCTACTATCTTGGTAACAACAAACTAGCCAACGTTGCGGAAATCATCAAATTAATTATTCGTGATGAGTCTGTTCACGGAACCTACATTGGTTATAAATTCCAACTTGGTTTCAATGAATTACCTGAAGAAGAGCAAGAAAAACTCAAAGAATGGATGTACGACCTTCTCTACACTCTTTATGAAAACGAAGAAGGCTACACAGAAAGCCTCTATGATGGTGTTGGTTGGACGGAAGAAGTCAAAACCTTCCTTCGCTACAATGCCAACAAGGCACTCATGAACCTGGGACAAGATCCACTCTTCCCAGATTCAGCTGATGATGTCAACCCAATCGTTATGAACGGTATTTCAACAGGAACTTCCAACCACGACTTCTTCTCTCAAGTCGGAAATGGTTACCTTCTTGGTGAAGTTGAAGCCATGCAAGATGATGACTATAACTACGGTTTAGACTAAGTCAACAATTTCAGAAGTGATATCAATATCATGGTTTGTTTAAAACAACCATGATATTTTTGTTTTTGTTTTCTTTTGTTTTTTAAATTGATTGATTGAATACTTTATGATAAAATAGTAATAGAAATAGAGGTGATAACGATGTTAAAGCAAGAAAAACTAGATAATATTCTAGAAACGGTAAATACAAAGGGAACTATTACTGTAAAAGAAATCATGACTCGCTTGGATGTGTCAGATATGACTGCTAGACGCTACTTGCAAGAGTTGGCAGACAAGGATCTACTTGTTCGAGTACACGGGGGAGCCGAGAAAATTCGCACAGGTTCCATTTTAAATAATGAACGTTCCAATATTGAAAAACAAAGCTTACAAATCGCAGAAAAACAAGAAATTAGCCGTTTTGCAGGCCATTTAATTGATGAGGGTGAAACTATTTTTATCGGCCCTGGTACAACTTTGGAATCTTTTGCTCGTGAACTTCCAATTGATAATATTCGTGTTGTAACAAACAGTTTACCAGTCTTTCTCATCCTAAACGAACGAAAACTAACAGATTTGATTTTAATCGGTGGAAACTATCGCTCTATTACTGGAGCATTTGTGGGAACACTAACCTTGCAAAACTTGGCCAATTTACAATTTTCTAAAGCCTTCGTTAGCTGTAATGGTATTCAGGACAATGCGATTGCGACCTTTAGTGAAGAGGAAGGTGAATCTCAACGCATCGCCCTCAATAATTCCAATAAAAAATACTTACTAGCTGACAATAGTAAGTTCAATAAGTTTGATTTTTATACCTTCTACAATATCTCTGATATTGATACCATCGTTTCAGACTCCAAACTGAGCAAAAGAAACCTTCGACCAACTTTCGAAACAAACAAAAATTATTCTTTCTAAACCATAAAACTGAGAATTGATAAAGAAAATAAAATGCGTCATATCAAGAAAATAAGAATCTTGATATGACGCATTTTTGATGAAGATTTTTACAAAGAGTTTCCTAGATTCTTTATGATTGTTGAAACGGCATAAAATCTGAATCAAAGGAGATATTATCCCGTTCTTCAGGACTGATAAAAATTTAAAAAGATATTTTTAAATTCTTCTAGCTTATAGTCTGAATAGCAAATCCATTCTTTACCGGTAGAGACATACCATTTCCCAAGTTTTTCAGCTCCTCATTAGTCAAACAAGGTATTTGAGAACATTTATCAAAAATTGATAATATAAACTTTTTCATAAATTGATTGGATAAAATCTTTGAACATCTTTTTGCCTCACTAAAATTCTATATCTAATTACTCATTCTACTACTCACTTACTTGAGTTTCCGCTACTTTCTTATACCAGTGAGCTGATTTCTTAGGATAACGTTCTTGAGTTTCAAAGTCTACATAAAAGAGACCGTAGCGTTTTTCATAACCGTTTGACCATGAGAAGACATCCATTAATGACCAAATAAAGTAACCTTTTACATTAGCGCCATCTGCAATAGCATCAGACAAGACTTCCAAGTGTTGCTTCACGTAATCAATACGACCATCGTCGTAAACAGTGTTATCAACGAACTCATCTTTATAACCAAGTCCATTTTCTGTGATGTAGATTTTCTTATAGTTCGGATAATCTTTCTTCACGCGCATGATTTGGTCATACAAACCTTGAGGGTAGATAATCCAATCCCAATCCGTACGTGGTACATAGTCAGGAGCTACACGACGACCAACACCTTTAATTTGGTATTTAGAGCTTCCTTTTTCACCTTTACCATTATGGATAATTTCTGTTTCGCCATCAAAGGCTTCCATCCAGTCACTCATATAGTAATTGATTCCAAGGAAGTCGTTCAAGTCTTTTGCAGCTTCTAATGCTGTGAAATCTTCTTCACGAAGATCTAAGCTACCACCATTGACGGATAAGATATGGTTGACACCTTCCATGGTTTCATCGGAATAGCAACCTAGATAAGTTGCATCCAAGATAAATTTATTGTGAATAATATCTTCCAACTCTGCTGCACGAACATCTGCTGGATTTTTAGGATCCAAAGGATACTTGGTCGGCAGAGCGTGAACAACACCAATTTCACCTTTATAGCCTTTATCTTTATATAGCTTTACAGCGCGTGCATGAGACACCATCATATTATGGTGCGATTGGAAAACTTTTGCAAGATCGTACTGAATACCTGGAGGGAATTTCCCAACTAAATATTGACCATCACCGATTGGTCCAATTTCATTAAAGGTTGTCCAATAATTTACTTCTGGAAATTCTTCAAAACAGAAGGCAGCGTAATCTATAAAGTGTTCGATATTTTCACGGTTTAAGAAGTCTCCATTTGAGTGAAGAGCTTCTGGCGTGTCAAAGTGATGAAGAGTTACAAAGGGCTCAACGTGACGTTTGTGGCACTCCGCAAATAGATTATGATAAAACTCAACACCTTTAGCATTTACTTGGCCGTAACCAGTCGGGAAAATACGTGACCAGGCAATAGAAATTCGAATACCATTGACACCATACTCTTCTGCTAGCTTGAGGTCAACTGGATATCGATTGTAAAAATCACTGGCTGGTTCTGCAGTGTACCAGTAGTTATCTTCAAGATATTTATCCCACGCAACTGGTCCTTTTCCATCAGTATGTGTAGCACCTTCTGCTTGATAGGCAGCTGTTGCGCCACCGAAAATAAAGTCTTTTGGAAGTGTTTTTGTCATTTTTTCACCTATTTCTTGATTTAAATAAAATAAAAGTGAGAGGAGAGGAGTCAGTGAGCCATCCTTCTCCATCTCACTTCTTGTAGCAAGTCAACGAATTGTGACATGAGGAGGTAAAAACAATATCTTTTACCAACGAATTAATAAGGCGATTAGAAATTCGCCATAGCAATTTCCGTAACGAGAGGAAAACTATTTCAGAATCCCTATTATTAATCGAATTGTGACATGAGGAGGTAAAAACGATAATCTTTTTACCGACGAATTAACAAAGCGATTAGGAAATTCGCCATAGCGATTTCCGTAACGATAGGAGACTGTTTCAGAGTCCCTATCGTTAATCGAATTGCGCTTGTACAAATGCTAGAGCACCTTTTCCATCACGAGTTAGTTTGATGTATTGAGCGCCTTCTGTCTTAGCAAGTTTAATACCGAGTTTATCTGTTTCTGCTTTCATATCTTCAAAGTTTGAAGCAACTTGAGGAGCAAGGATAACTAGATCAAACTCTGGTAACATTTCACGGTGAGCACCATAGCCACCTGCTGCTGCTTTCACAGGAACATTGTATTCTGCAGCTGCCTTGTTCAAAGCATTTGCAAGAAGTCCACTTGTACCTCCACCTGCACAGAGAACCAAGACATTTGTTTCCTTTGTAATTGTATTTTGTGCTGCATCGACACCCGCTTTTTCAAGAATAGCATCCGCTTTTGCAGTGTTGAAGTTGGCAGCAACTTTGTCTTTCAATTCATCATTAGACTTACCTGAACGCTCTTCTTCAAGAATTTGTTCATCATACACTTTAAGGAATGGATAGTAAATGACTACGTCAACCACGATTAGAAGGGCAGCAAGAATGAATGATAGAACTTGGAAGTTAGTACCAAGAACTAAACCTAGTGGAGCTGGAGTTGTCCATGGTAGATTAGCAGTAAATGAGTTCATTCCAAGAGTTTCAATAAAGAATTTGAAGATCCAAACGTTTGCGATTGGAGCAAAGATAAATGGAATGAAGAAGATTGGGTTCAATACAAGTGGTGCACCAAACAAGATTGGTTCATTTACACCGAAGAAGGTTGGAACTACTGAAGCACGACCGATTGCACGGTTACGTTTGGATTTTGTCAACCACATGAACATGAATGGAACAACCAGTGTCGCACCAGTACCACCCATGGTAACGATAAACATTTGTGTACCAGAAAAGTAAGGATCTTGTCAGCGTGCATCCCTTGTTGGAGAAGGTTCAAGTTGACTTCGGCATTGGCATAGGTAATAGCTGCGATAGCTGGTTCAACGATAGATGGACCATGGATACCAACAAACCAGAAGAAGGCAAAGGCACCAAAGATAATGGTAATACCAAGATAGCCATCAGCTGCAGAGAATAACGGTGCAAAGAATTTACCGATTGATTCAGCTACGCTTGCACCCACAAAATGACGTGCTAGTAAATCAAGAGCATAAAGTGAAACAACTGAGAGAGTGAATGGAATCACATCTTTAAAGACTTGTGAAATATTTGGTGGAACTTCGTCAGGCATACGAATAGTGACGTTGTTCTTAACACAAACCTTATAGATGGCTACAGTAACAAAGGCAGCAAGGAAGGCTGAAAGCAAACCTTTTGTCCCCAAGAATCCAGTAGCTAGACCATTTTCGATAGGGTCAGCTGCCAACATCAACAAACCAACAATTGCTGCCAACAATGTTGACATATAGTTGATTTGATTTGTTTTCTCCATGCTACGGTTTACTGAGTCGGTCAATGACTTAGCTGTTGTACCAGCTACCAACAAAGCCAAGATACCCATTGAATAGCTGTAAGGTTTCATGAGGAGATTAACAACATCATCAGACCATTTAAATCCCCATGAGTTGGTACAAAGGCAATCAAGATAAAGATACTTGAGAAGAGAATAACGGGCATACCAGCAATAAAACCATCACGAATAGCACGAAGATAGATATTACGAGATAATTTCTCAAAGAAAGGCTTTCCTTTCTCGATAAATGCAATTAACTTATTCATTATTTAGCTCCTCTCTTATAAAGTTCGATTAAATGGTGCATCAAATCTTTTAACAAGATAGTTGTCATCAAGTGGTCTTGGCCATGCATCATGGTTACACTATAAGCTAAGTCCTCACCTGAAGCTTCCTTAGTTAATAGACTTGTTTGCGCGTGGTGAGCCTCTGCGATGCAAGCACCAGCTTCCTCAACTAAGCTATCCGCTTTCGCAAAATCACCAGCTTCAGCAGCCTTCAAGGCTTCCAATAGTTTTGAACGAGCATCTCCAGCATAGGCTACGATTTCAAAACCTAACAATGTTACTTCTTCTCTATTCATGATAGAATTCTCCTTATATAGTTTTAAATAAATTTTTATGACAATAAACGTTGGATATGTAGAACTAGATAAACTCGTTCACTTTTATACAAATCAAGACCCGTATGTTGCGTAATCACATCATAAATCTTAGAACCAATCTCGAAGGCTTTTGGATAGGATTGTTTAATATGATCTTCCATATCCAGAAGTGATTGGTTATCATCTCTAGATCTGTCTAAATAATCCAAGAAATAATTCAAATGGATCATAAAGCGATCATAGAAATGGTTATTCTCTTTGGTTCGTTGAATTGCATAGTCCTTTAGAACTTCCTCAACATTACTAAGAATTTCTTTCCTCTTATCAATCGACTTAACTACTTCTACTTCATTTTCACCTTCGGCATTGATGAAATGATAAGCAATCCGAATAATTTCGTCCTCAGGAAAATGATCTGCTAGCTTCTGACAGTAAATTTCAAAAGCTTCATTTGCGATTTGAAAAGCGACAGGATACTTGGTAGAAATATCTGGCAGATTACTATCCTTGTACCTTCCTTGTGCTAGAGCTTGATAAGAACAGTAAATATGATCTGTCAAGGTTACGTAGAGATACTCTTGAATCGGATAGTGATATTTCTTGGAAAGCTTATCAATAATCTCATAGGTCACTGTGATAAAATCAAGCGGAACATCTTTGAGAAGAGACATAAAGTTTTCTCTGGACTCTTCGGTCTTCATCCGAAAGATTTTCTCAACCTGATGTTCAGCAATCAAATCTCCCTTCTTCTTTCCAAATGCAATCCCCTTACCAATTACAATCACTTCTTCTCCTTTATCATTTCTGACAAGTGAAACATTGTGATTCATTGGATTTAGAATTCGATACATGTCAACCTCCTTTTATATCTTAAAGGTATATGAGTACAAAAAATGACCACAAATGAACTAGAAAATCATCCGATTTCTAATTCACCTGTGATCATGCCTAATATTACTTAGTAACACTCACCTTGTATTAACTTGTGATTTAAGTATAGCACAAGTAAGTTTTTTTGTAAACCTTACATACAACTTTTTTAAAAATTTTTAGATTCATGTTCCTAACCTAGGAGGACTTTCTTACACGCGTTCTTTCCATGAAGTTGCTGTTGTTTGAAGAACTTTATTGAGTTCGTCAATATTTTCAAATCCTGTTGTGCGAAGCCATTCGCGAGCTGCTGCTTCACCATCTTTGATATATGCTTCAACTGATCCAGCCCATGTAGCACGGCCACAAAGAACTCCATTGAAGCTTGCACCTGATTCATGAGCAAATACAAGAGTATCTTGGAAGAGTTTAGCTGATACACCAGCACTCAAGTAGATGTATGGTAAGTTAGTTGCTTCATCTTGCGCTTTGAAGAAGGCTGCTGCTTCTTCGCGTGTATAAACAACTTCACCTTCAGCGAATCCTTCAACATATTTAATGTTAACAGGAACTTCTACTTTCAAGACATCAATGTTAAAGCGTGGGTCTGAGAAGACTTTCATCGCACCAATAACTTTTTGTGGTTTTACTTTCGCGTATTCTACAGAACCAGCGTCAGCAATTTTTTCATCGTAAGCCAAGATTTCAAGGAAGAATGGGATATCTTCAGCCACACACTCAGAACCGATACGTTCGATGTAAGCTTGTTTTTCTTGGTTAAGTTCGTCTGAGCTATCTACATCATAGTAAAGCAAGAATTTAACTGCATCTGCACCTTCTTCTTTAATACGTTTTGCAGACCAAACATCCAAGCAGTCTGGCAAGCGTTTTGTGCTTGTTGTATCATAACCTGTTTTTTCATAAGCAAGGAGAAGACCAGCTTTTTCATCAAGAGCTTTAGTTGCTGGAAGTCCATACTCAGGGTCAAGAAGCATAGATGAAGCGTATTTAGTCAATTCATCTGCTACCAAGACTTTAAGTTCTTCCATTTGAGCTACAGTTGGTTCTTCTGTTTGGTGTTGAGCCATGAGGCGTTTCAAAGCACCGCGTTGGTCAAATGCAAGAGCTGAGATGATACCATTTTCATCAGAAAGTTTTTCTAAGCGTGCACGTTTTTGTTCTGTTAAAGCCATTTTATACCTCTTTTACTATTAATTGATCATATAGAGCTTGATAGTTGGCCATGTTGACATGACCAGTCATTTTTTCTTGAGCATTAAGCATTCCAAGGACATTTGCCTTGATTAAAAGTTCTGCATCAGATTCTTTATGAAGAAGTCCTGAAGAAATTCCTGCCACAGTAGAGTCTCCAGATCCAACAGGATTTACTACCTGAATTCTAGGAATATCTACCTTGTAGAAAGTGTCACCATGTTTGGCAAAGGCACCGTTGGCACCAAGCGAAACAATAATCCATTCAATCCCTGCAAACAAAGGTTCTTGAAGGACTTCTTTTAATTCATCCAAATCCTCAGAAACTTCTCTTCCTAGAAGTTGAGACAACTCCTCATTATTTGGTTTGATGACTGTTGGTTTTATGTGGTGATTCAAGAACCGCCTGAAGTGCTGCACCAGAGCAGTCCAAAACAACAGGCTTGCCAGCTTGATTAGCAAGTTCTACCAAGCTCGCATAGTAATCAACTGGAAGGCCAGCTGGCAGACTACCTGAGATAGCTACTACTTCAACTGACTCTAAGAGTTTTTTGAAATGTTCCAAAAACTCTTGACCTTCCTGTTCCAATACTTCAGGACCTTTTTCAAGAACTTCTGTTTGGTTGTCTCCGTGGAGAATAGCGATACAGTTCCGAGTTTCCCCCTGAATAGAGAAGAAATCTTTCTTAACATTATCATCAATATTTTCAACTAAAAACTCACCAAGTTTGCCACCAACTAAACCAGTAGCAAGAACTGAATCGCCAAATTCTGAAAGTACTCGGGTAACATTGAGGCCTTTACCACCGGCAGTTTTGGTTACATCCACCACACGATTGACAGTATCAATCTTCAACTCATCCAAGGGATAGGAAATATCAATGGATGGGTTCATTGTGACTGTTAAAATCATAGGTCACCTCTTAGTCGTGGTATTCTCCGCGATCCCATTTTTCAAGGAATTCAGTGAAGAAGTTTGCATCTGTTTGTTGAGCATTGTGACTTTCAAGGTGTTCAATTTTCGCAATCAATTTCTTGTTTTCTTCAGATGGTTTGTATTCAGCATGGATGAAAGCTTCAATAATATCACACATAAGCAATTCACCAGTAATCTTACCACCAAAACCGATAACGTTGGCATTCAATTGTTCTTTAGCATAAAGCGCTGTTGTCATATCACGAACCAAGGCAGAACGGACACCTGGAACTTTATTTACAGCGTTGTTGATACCAACACCAGTACCACAGATACATACCCCAAGATCAGCTTGACTGCTAGTTACAGCTTCCCCTACTTTTTACCAAAGATTGGGAGTAGTACGTGTATGGTCATATGTACCAAAAGTCAATGACTTCATATCCTTTTTGATTTCAAAAATTCTGAAAACCGCCATTTTTCATCTGTTACGATGTGGTCACATCCAATTGCAATTCTCATTAGTTATTCCCTCCGATTAATTATATAAATCTAATATCATTTATCCCTACTCAAGAAAAAAATCAAGATTAGCTTAGGAAGCGAGCTGCAAGCATAACTGAGGTTAGCTAAAGTGAGCTGACAACAGATTATCTTGATTTTTGAAGAGTATTAGCACATTTTGTTCAACATATCGACCCTAATTTGGTGACGTCCACCATCGTATTTACCGTTAACAAATCCTTTTAGCGATGTTTTTAGCCAATTCATCACCAACAAGTTAGTAAAATCCATAGTGATCATACGTGAGTTGTTGTGTCCACGAGTCATATAAGCTGAACGTTCGTCAGATACTTCTGCAGCAACCATTCCTTTGATTTTAGTTGCAACCATGAATGGACCAGCACCATAAGCATCAATCACGATACCAAGGTTTTGTTCTTCTTTGTTTACTTCTGCAGCAACAGCAAAGAGTTACATCAACAAAGTCTTGACCTTCAGCTGTAACTATCCACAACGTGGAAGTTTTTCTTTTTCCAAGAAGTCTTTCACAACTTCTTTCAATCTCAAACCTGCAGCATCTGCACCGATAACAATAGACATATTGTATACTCCTTTTTATTTTTCTAGGCTAGTAAAACATTTTATAGTTAGCAGTTTACCTACAAAAGCTTTCTAGCAGTTTATTGACAAATTGGATTGAATGAGATGAATTACACACCTTATTCAAGTTTAGAAATCAGTTTCCTAGAAATAATCTTTCTCCACAAAAGAGAATATAACAAGTGATTGTTTTGTTTGTTGCAAACATCATTTGTTGCTCACAAACATAATATACTCCTATTTCCAGAAAAAGTCAACAGTTAATGTTTGTTTTTGTGTTTTTTTGTCTAAAAAGATTTCGATATCAAAACCAATTTGATCCACTTTACCAGGTTCTAGTAGGCGAACGTTTTTCTTATCTTCTAGATGATCTCCTTCTTCAAGGGATGTTGACAAGCCAGACCATGGTTCAAAGGCAATGAAAGGTCCTTTGTTCAAAGTTGACCAGACAATGAGGTTTGGAAACTCTGCAAAGTGCACTTTCAATCCCTTATCATGTTTACGAGAACGAAGCGCAATTGTTCTAGATTGCAATTCATCTAAGGTGACTGCATCTGTTCTGAAAAGATCATAGCTGAGGTCTAATTCTTTTTGACCTTCTAGCCATGGTCTTCTATCTTGGAAATCCAACATACCTGTTTCTGGGAAAGGACGTGGAACAGAGCAAGTCTCTTCTTTCTCAAACTCTAAATAGTAATCTTCATAGACTTCATCATCCAGTAAAGGACAATTAAATCCTGGATGTCCACCAATAAAGTAAGGCATGACCTTGCTAGTTTCTTTATTGAAAATCTTGTATTGAGTCCGTACTGTCTTACCAGTAAGGCTATAAGTGATTTCTAGGCGGAAATGATAAGGGTAGTTCTGATAGCTATTCTCATCGTCTTCAATTGTAAAAGTTACACTATTATCTATCTGTTCAACTAATTCAAATTCTTTCTTGCGAACCAAACCATGACGAGGAATCTTTCCTTGGATTTCTTGTCTATTATCATCTATATAGACGGCTGTATCCTCTCTCAATGAGCCACAAATGGGAAAGAGAACAGGAGCTTGTCCACTCCAATAAGTAGCATCCCCTTGCCACAAATACTCAAGTCCCTCAGCATCTTTTATAGAAGAAATAGCCCCACCAAAACTGTTAAATTGAACTCTTAATTGTTCTGATTTTAATTCAATTACCATTATTTTCTCCGATTTCTTTATACTCCTCTATTTGTCAAATTAGCTAGACACTCTCACCAACTCAGAAAAATACCTGATAGGGTGTCTGGTATCCAAGTGATTTACGTGGGATGTGATTTCTTTTATCTGCTATAGCAGATAAAAATTCTTGACTGACTTCGTTGAAATCCATCTGCTTTGGCAAGCCATGACGGCGTAAAAGTCCATTTGAATGTTCGTTCAAGCCCCGTTGTCCTGGACAGCCTGGATCCGCAAAAAAAGATATCAATATCGTGCTGATTGGAAATATCTTTCCATTTTGAAAACTCTTTTCCACAATCAAATGTGATGGACTTGAAGAGGTTAACTGAAAATTGTGCTAGCCATCCTTGGATAGCTTCTGTCACATCGTTTGCCTTACGGCTCTTGGTCTTCAAGCTGACAATCAATTTAGATTGCCGTTCTGCCAAGGTAACAGATGCACTTTTCGAATCTTTACCCACAATCGTATCACCCTCCAAATGACCAAACTCTTCTTGGAACTGAGGATAAGTGGTAGCTCGCTCTTCTAAACTGCGCTTAAAGGCTTGCTTCCCTCGTTTTTCTTTATGTCCATTTGACTTTCGTTTTCCCTTCCAAGGGAAGTCTTCTTTGGAAAATAGACCTCTGTCAGCTAAACGATAGAGAGTGCGCATGGAACAAGGGATTTTCTCAGAGAAAGTCCCCCTTGATGACATCCATACTCCAGTCTTGTTCTAGATAGGCTTGTACAAACTCTTTTGTTTCAGTATCAAGCTGAATTTGACGACGCCCACATCTCTTCTTATTGGACTTATAAGTATTGCAGTAGTCCATGGCAGAGTTTCCTTGCTTCAAGAAATGGAGGACTTCATAAATCGTTTGACGTGTCCGATTCAAGCTTTTAGCGATTTGAGAGACAGGAAGGTGATTTTTGTAATAAGATTCTATCATTACAAGCTCATTTGTGGTAAGATGGGTATAGGTCATTTATGTATCCTTTCAGAAAATGTGGTGTTTCTCTGAGTGTAACATAAATGGCTTTTTCTGTCTAACTTATTTTTACAAATTGGGGTTTATAAAAAACTAGGTTGTCACTCCTAATGGTATGACAACCTAGTTTCAACAATTTACATTTTATAGGAGCGCATTATTTTGCTTTTGCTGCGTACTCTTCGTTACGTTTGATCATTTGTTTTCTGTACCATGCAAAGATACCGATATAGAATACAAGGAAGACTACTGCACCAAGGATTGCTTTGATATCACCAGTTGTAGTGTTACCAATTGTCCAACCAAGAAGTTTTTCGATTGGTCCTTCAAGAGTTGAGTGAGTGATCAATTGAGTTTCGCTCACACCTGCTGGGAAGGCACCTACACCTTTAGCAAGTTCTGTTGCAAATGGTGCGATAAGTGTACCTGAAAGAAGGAAGAGTGGCAACAAGAGTGTTCCGAAGATGATCATACGGAGCAATTTACCACGTGTTACAACCAAGAGAGCTGGAGTAACACCCATAGCGATGATACCTGCAAGTGGCAAGATACCATTTCCGACTTTTGAAAGAAGTACTGCTTCAACCAACATGATTGGTGCAAGTACGTTGGCACAAGCCCAGATTTCAGCACGACCAGCGATGAATGGCCAGTCAAGACCGATGTTAAATTTACGTCCTTGAAGACGTTTAGTAGCAACGTTTGTAATACCTTGTGAAAGTGGTTCTACGGCAGCGATGAACCATGAACCGATAAGTGAGAAGAGTTCCAAAGATACACCGGCAGTCAAACCAAGAGACAACCATCCTTTGATAACAAGACGCCATTTATCTGCATCTACAACCCCTTCAATTGGATGTGGAGTTCCCATAATACCGATAACAATACCAAGAATGAAACCGATAAAGAATTTAGATCCCCAGAAACCGATTTTTTTGTTCAATTTAGCAGCGTCAAAGTCATATTTATCAAGACCTGGGAAGAATTTTTCAAAAATCTTATCCAAAACCATGATAACTGGGTTCATCATGTAGTTCATGTGAGTTGATGTCATTGGTGATGAACTTGGAGCGTTAAGAAGGTCATCAAATGTAGGTTTCATCAAGTCAGAGTTGATAATTTTCAACACACCAACAAGTACGATAGCTGCTGTAGCAATCAAGAGTGAAACCCCTTGGCTCACACCATTGTTGTCTGCATACCATTTAATCAAAAGACCTGTGATAGACAAGTGCCAGATATCAAAGATATCAACGTCAAGTGTATCTGTTTTCTTCATGGCTAGCATCACTATGTTGACAATCAACATGATGAGCAAGAAGTATAGTGTCCAAGCAGATCCCCAAGTGATTGTTGCAAGTGGTGCCCAACCAACGTCAGTGATACTCAATTGGATACCAGTGTTTTCAACGAATTTTGCTAGTGATGCTGAGAAAGCAGTATTTAGCATACCGATGATGGCACCGATACCTGTAAGAGCGATGGCAAGTTTGATACCACCTTCAAGCGCTTTGGAGAATTTCACTCCAAAAAGTAAAGCCAATATTGTCAAAATGATCAACATGATGACAGGACCACCCATATCTAATACGGGTGTAAAGACCTTTTTGATTAGGTCAAAGATTGCATCCATAACAGTTACTCCCTTTTTTATGTTATATGAATGTTAACAAATTAATAATTAGCTTAATCCATGTTCTTTGATAGCTGCTTCAATATTGTCAAATACTGGAGCACTCATAGCTGGGATACGGAATAAGATTGGTCCAGCTTCGATAACTGGAATACCTGGGTCAAAACCAAGGTCTGTCGCAGCAATTGGTGTAAAAATGTCATAACCTTTGATAAGATCTTCGTTAACGTCTTTGACCATTACCGCATCACAGTGAACATCAAAACCGCGGTTTGAAAGTTCTTCTTCAAGAGCACTTTTAATTTGGTGGCTTGAGTTAACACCTGCACCGCAGGCAGCAAGAATTTTAATCATATGGATTTCCTCCGATTTAATATTTTTAATAGACAAGATTATGTAGTTGATTCAGCTATATAAGCATAGAGGGCTTCAGGTTCAGAAATTTTTGATAGGTCTTCAAGATGACCATTTCCAGTAAAGAAGTCCATCAACTGAGCAAGAATGTTCGTTTGACTTGAACTTGAGTTATTAATGATAAAGAAGAGTAAGGATACTTCTACTTCCTTATCTGGTGCAATCATATTGTGGAAAGTCACTGGTTTTTCCAGTCTTACGACTACAACTTTCTCAGCTAGATTGTGAACAATATCTGTGTGGGGAATAGCCACATTCGGCAAATCCTTACCCAAAAATTCCATATCTAAGCCAGTTGGAAATGACTTTTCACGCGTGATCAAGGCTTCACGATAAGTTGGAGTTACGATTTCTCGTTCTTCCAATAAAGTTGCAACCTGATCAAAGAGATGTTCTTGATTATCCGCTTCTAAGCAAAAACACAAGGTTTTTTTGTCAAAGAAATAATCTAATCCCATAAGGTTTTCCCTTCTTTCCATTAACTTTATGCTATAAGTATAACACTATATGAAAACCGTTGTCAATAATTTTCTGTTGTTTTTGTCTCTTTTTATATTTTTGTTTTTTTTTGTAGTTTGTTGCACATAAACAAACACATAAACAAACGCTCCAAACGTTTTTTCTGTTCTAGAAATTAAAAAAGCAGACCATTTTAGTCTGCTTTACTATTGATTCTTATACAAATTTCCTATGAAGAAGGAAAAACAATTATGACAACTTATACTCAATGAAAATCAAAGAGCAAACTAGGAAGCTAGCCGCAGGTTGCTCAAAATACAGTTTTGAGGTTGTAGATAAGACTGACGAAGTCAGCTCAAAACACTGTTTTGAGGTTGTGGATAGAACTGACGAAGTCAGTAACCATACATACGGCAAGGTAACGCTGACGTGGTTTGAAGAGATTTTCGAAGAGCATTATTCTTCATCCATACTCAAGACGCTAAGAAAGGCTTCCTGAGGCACTTCTACAGAACCGATGGCTTTCATGCGTTTCTTACCAGCTTTTTGTTTTTCGAGAAGTTTACGTTTACGTGAAACGTCACCACCATAACACTTGGCAAGAACGTTCTTACGAAGGGCCTTGATATCTGTACGAGCCACAATCTTATGTCCAATTGCTGCTTGGATTGGCACCTCAAATTGTTGACGAGGAATGATTTTCTTGAGCTTTATCAACGATGAGTTTTCCGCGTTCATAGGCAAAGTCCTTGTGAACGATAAAGCTAAGGGCATCGACCTTGTCTCCATTGAGAAGGATATCCATTTTCACAAGCTTAGATGGGCGATACTCTGACAATTCGTAGTCAAAGCTTGCGTAACCACGAGTAGATGACTTGAGCTTGTCAAAGAAGTCAAAGACTATTTCAGCAAGTGGAATTTGATAGATAACATTGACACGATTGTCATCAATATAGTCCATAGTCACAAAGTCCCCACGCTTACGCTGAGCCAATTCCATCACTGCTCCGACAAACTCCTGTGGTACCATGATTTGTGCTTTAACATATGGCTCTTCAATGGTCGCAATTTTGGTTGGGTCTGGGAACTCAGATGGGTTAGACACATCCATAGACTCCCCGTCGGTCAAATTAACCTTATAAATAACAGATGGAGCTGTCATGATAAGATCGATGTTGAACTCACGTTCCAAACGTTCCTGGATAACATCCATATGGAGGAGTCCAAGAAATCCACAACGGAAACCAAATCCAAGTGCCTGTGATGTTTCTGGTTCAAACTGAAGACTAGCATCATTCAGTTGCAATTTTTCAAGGGCTTCACGAAGGTCATTGTATTTATTTGACTCGATTGGATATAGACCCGCAAAGACCATTGGATTCATCTGTTTGTATCCTGAAAGTGGTTCAGTCGCTGGATTTGTCGCCAAGGTTACTGTATCACCGACACGTGTGTCCTGAACTGTCTTGATAGATGCAGCGATATAACCAACGTCACCCGTTGCTAGGAAATCACGTCCAACTGCTTTCGGTGTGAAAATTCCGACCTCAGTCACATCAAAGGTCTTGCCATTGCTCATAAGCTGAATTTTATCGCCAGGTTTAACCACCCCATCCATGACACGAACTTGGAGGATAACCCCACGGTAAGCATCGTAAACAGAGTCGAAAATCAAGGCCTTAAGTGGCGCCGTCACATCGCCCGTTGGTGCTGGTACTTTTTCTACGATCTGCTCGAGGATTTCTTCAATACCGATACCAGCCTTGGCAGATGCTAAAACTGCTTCGCTAGCATCTAGCCCAATCACATCTTCAATCTCTGTACGCACGCGCTCTGGATCTGCAGCTGGCAAATCAATCTTATTAATGACAGGCATAATTTCCAAATCATTGTCCAAGGCTAGATAAACGTTGGCAAGGGTTTGAGCCTCAATCCCTTGAGCAGCATCGACCACCAAAATCGCTCCCTCACAGGCAGCCAAGGAACGTGAAACTTCATAGGTAAAGTCAACGTGCCCCGGTGTGTCAATCAAGTGGAAAATATAAGTTTCCCCATCTTTTGCAGTGTAATTTAGCTCAATGGCATTCAACTTAATGGTAATCCCACGTTCCCGTTCTAAATCCATGCTATCCAAAAGCTGAGCCTGCATTTCACGGCTTGAAACGGTCTCAGTCTTTTCCAAAATGCGGTCTGCTAGAGTTGATTTCCCGTGGTCAATATGAGCGATAATAGAGAAGTTACGGATCTTCTCCTGTCGTTTTTTCAATTCTTCTAAGTTCATGATTCTCTTCCTTTCAGGGTATCTATTTATTATAAATTGTTTTTGACATTTTGACAAGACCATACCCTGCTAGGAGTACTAATCTTCAGCAACAAAGCCATCATTCTCGATAAAGTGGTGTTCTGTCATTCCTTGGTCTGTAAAGACAATTCCATGAAGGATACCACCGTAGACAGCTCCTCCGTCCATCCCAATCTTGCCATCTTCTGTAGTCCAAAGCTCAGCTGTACCGCGTTCTTGCTTCAACAAACCATAAACCGGTGTATGCCCAAAGACAATGATTTTCCCAGTATGATTTTCTGCTTCGTGGAATGGTTTTCTAAGCCAGACTTTCTTGTAATCTGTAGTTTCATGCCAGTCATCCAAAGTCAAATCAATACCTGCATGAACAAAAATATACTTATCTGTCTCTACCACAAAAGGCATTTGACGAATAAATTCGACCAAATCTGCTGCTTCGGTGGCAACACGCTTGGCATCCTCCACCCCGTCAACTGGTGCATCCAAGGGACGACCTAGGATAGAGTTAATGGTTGTATCTCCACCATTGCGACGATAGTGGTCATAGCTTTCTTCTGGGGCATCGAGCCAAGTCAAAAACATATACTCATGATTTCCAGATAAACAGATAGCCCCTTGATTGTCCACTAAGTCCTTAACCATCTCTAGAACACGGCGACTATCCTCACCACGATCAATCAAATCCCCTAGAAAGAGCAACTGAGTCTGACCATCCCAGGTTTTGAGAAGGTCTTCTAGCATTCCAGCTTTTCCGTGAACATCTCCAATTACATAATAGTCTGTCATCTTATTTCTCCCTGTTTCTCAACAATTCTCTGGCTTGCGTGAGAGCTGCTTCCGTCACATCATCACCTGCCAACATCTTGGCAACTTCCTCCACTCGCTCTTCAACCGTCAAGAGACGAACAGTCGAAACCGTTGAATGGTCATTGCTAATCTTCTCAATAAAGAATTGATAATCTGCAATCGCAATCACTTGTGGTAAATGGGAAATAGCCAGAACCTGACCATGTTGGCCAATCTTGTGAATCTTCTGAGCAATAGCCTGAGCTACACGACCTGAAACTCCTGTATCCACCTCATCAAAGACTATGCTGGTCTTGCCTTCTTTACGTGAAAAGGCAGACTTAATGGCTAGCATGAGACGAGACAATTCCCCACCAGAAGCAACCTTGACTAAGGGTTTAAAGTCTTCTCCAGGGTTGGTTGAAATGTAAAACTCGACCATTTCATTTCCCTCACGACTGAATTTGCCCTTGCTAAAACGAACCTGAAACTGGGCTTTTTCCATATAAAGGTCTTGCAGTTCTTGTTTAATCTCAGCTTCCAATTGCTGGGCCAAGTCATGACGAGCAGAGGCAAGCTGCCCTGCCAAATCAACAAGATTGACTTCCAATTTTTTAAGCTCTGCTTCCATGTCCTCAGACGAGAGGTTATTGCCTGTCAAGAGATTGTACTCTTCTGTAATCTTAGCAAAATAAAGCAAGACATCGTCTACAGTCCCACCATACTTACGAGTAATAGTGTGAAGGAGATCCAAACGATTCTCAACCTGCATGAGGCGATTGCCATCAAAATCAAGGTCCTCAATGATAGCTTCCAAACGTTTGCTAATGTCTTCTAAGACATAGTAGGTCTCAGACAGTGAGCTTGAAATTTCACGGTATTCAGGATCATACTCTTCGACACTTTCCATATCATTCATGGCTGAACGAACATTGGCTAAACTTGAAAAATCTTCATTGTCCAACATACTATAAGCATTGGTCAGTGTATCCGCAATATTTTTATGATTGAGAAGTTTATCTCGTTCTTGGTTGAGAGTCAAATCTTCACCTGCCTGCAAGTTTGCCGCCTCAATCTCTGCCATTTGAAATTCCAACATTTCGATACGTGCCTTGTGTTCCTGTTGGTTTTTCTTGACTTCCAGAACCTGCTTGCGCATTTTTCGATAGGCATCAAAACTCGTTTGATAGGTTTCTTTCAAGTCCCAAAAAGCGGCATCACCAAATTCATCCAACATCTGGATATGCAGTTGAGGACGCATTAACTCTTCTTGGTCATGCTGACCATGAATATCCACCAGATGTTGCCCAATAGCACGCAAAACAGACAGATTAACCATCTGGCCATTGACACGGCTGATACTACGACCATTTTGCAAGATTTCCCGACGGATGATAATTTCATCACCCATTTCCAAACCTTGCTCATCAAAAATTTCCTGCAAAAGGCGACTATTCTCAATAGAGAAAAGCCCCTCGATCTCTGCCTTTGGCGCACCATGACGAATAACATCTGTCGTCGCACGAGCTCCCAACATCATATTCATGGCATCAATGATAATTGACTTCCCTGCACCCGTTTCACCAGTCAGGACAGTCATTCCCTTTTCAAAATTGAGGGAAATAGCCTCAATAATGGCAAAGTTTTTTATCGAAATTTCAAGTAACATATAGACCTACCAATTTTTTACTTGTTCAAAGATTTCCTCAGCTAGACTTTCACTTCTGGCAATGACTAAAAATCGAGCTATCATCAGCTAAACAGCTAAAAATCTTGTCCGCAAAAGTCTCGATTAACTGAGCTTTTACAAAAGCCGTATTTCCTGGAATAACTTGGAGATTGATCATCTTATCCATCAATTGAGCCGATTCGATATTGTCTTCAGCCAGTTGCAAACTTTTTACGATTGATTTTGGCAATTCATAGACATAGGTGTTGTCTCTCAAAGGAATTTTGACAATACCCAGTTCTTTGATATCTCGGGATACCGTCGCTTGAGTGGCCGTGATGCCAGCCTCTTTCAAATGTTCTACGATTTCTTCTTGCGTACCGATTTGATAATCCGTCACAAATCGTCTAATTTTTTCAAGTCTCTCTTTTTTATTCATTTTTAAATTGACTATGCGCCCTCTCTACTACTTCTTCAATCTCAGCAAGAACCTGATTACTTGCTGACTCTTCTTTTTTCAAATACGCTAAAAATTCAATATTTCCATGTCCACCTTGGATGGGAGAAAAATCCAAACCAAGGACTGAAAAGCCTTCCTCTACTGCCATGGTTGTGACAGATTCAAGAACATTCTGATGCACCTTGGCATCACGAATGATTCCATTTTTTCCAATCTGCTCACGACCTGCCTCAAACTGGGGTTTAACCAGAGCCACGACCTGACCTTGATCAGCTAACACACGGTGCAAGGCTGGAAGAATCAGACTAAGGGAAATGAAACTCACATCAATACTGGCAAAGCCCGGTTCCTTTTCGAAATCAGTCTTTTCTGCATAGCGGAAATTGAACTGCTCCATGCTAACAACTCGTGGGTCTTGGCGTAATTTCCAAGCCAACTGATTGGTACCGACATCAACTGCAAAGACAAGTTCAGCACCATTCTGTAGCATGACGTCTGTAAAGCCCCCAGTAGAAGCACCGATATCAATTGTGGTCGCCCCATCCACTGATAAATCAAATATCTGCAAGGCCTTTTCCAATTTCAAGCCACCACGGCTGACATACTTGAGTTTCTCCCCCTTGAGTTTTAGCTCGGTATCGTCTGGGATTTTCTCTCCTGGTTTGTCAAACCGTTCTCCGTTAAGAACTGCTACGACTAGACCAGCCATGACACCGCGCTTGGCCTGCTCTCGCGTTTCAAACAAACCCTGTTTATACGCTAGTACGTCCACTCTTTCCTTAGCCATTGATTCTCAAACTTTCTACTACTTCTACAATCGATTCTATCTCAAAGGGAACCTGCTGGGCAATTTCGTCTAATTTGGCATTAGCTTGATCCAAAGTCTGGTTGCAAAAGGCAATAGCCTCTTCCAAGCCCAACAAGGCAGGATAGGTTGACTTTTCTGCCTGCAGGTCCTTTTGAGGTGTCTTACCGATTTCCTCAAAACTAGCTGTCACATCCAGTACGTCATCTCGAACTTGAAAAGCAAGCCCAATCAATTCACCAATAATTTTCAGCTTTGCCTGCATTTCAGGTACTAATTCGGCTATAATGGCTGCAGCTTGGAAGGGATAAGCTAGTAGTTTTCCAGTCTTATTAGCATGAATGGTCTGGAGTTCTTCCAAAGACAAGTGCTGGTGTTCACCCTCCATGTCCAGAACTTGCCCAGCCACCATACCCAGACTACCTGAAGCAAGGGATAAGTTGGCAATCAAGTCCACCTTGATCTGACTTGGCAAATCTGCCTGCGCTATCAAAGCATAAGGATCTAGGAATAAAGCATCTCCTGCCAAAATGGCCATAGCTTCTCCAAATTTCTTATGATTGGTCAAACGCCCTCGACGATAATCATCATCATCCATAGCAGGAAGATCATCATGAATCAAGCTCCCTGTATGAATCATTTCCAAGGCCGCAGCCACCTGCGCGTGAGCAGGTTTAATAGCGACCTGCAAGGCTTCCAAAACTTCCAACAAGAGAAAAGGGCGAATACGCTTGCCACCAGCATGAATGGAATAGAGAACAGACTCTCGCAAACTAGAGGCAAACTGCTGGTCTCCATAAAAGTCTTCCAAGGCTGACTCGACAAGAGCTAATTTTTCTTGCTTCTTCATTCAAAATCACTTTCTGTTCCGTCTTCTTGCATGACCTTGACCAAGGTCTTTTCAGCCTTGTCCAGCGTCGCTTGGAGCTCTTTTGACAAGACCATGCCCTTTTGAAAGGCAGCAATCGCATCTTCCAGAGCAATTTCACCATTTTCCAAACTTTGGACAATGGTCTCCAGTTCTGCTAGATTTTCCTCAAATTTCTTTTGTTTTGACATCTTTAACCTCTAATTCTACTTGACCATCTCGCATCAAAAGCGTCACTTGGTCTTTTTTCTTCAAACTCTCAACCGAATCCACAACGGACTCTTCTTTTTTGACAATAGCATAACCACGCGCCACAATTCGACTGGTATCCAGCATCAGCAGGGCTTCTGAAAGTCGTTTCACCTCAGCAACCTTGGCATCATAAACCAAAGCCATTTGGCTACGTAGGAGCTTGTCTAACTGACCTAGACGGTCTTGATAGCGTTGGATTTTGGTAACAGGCGATAATTGGACTAGTTGATGCGTCCTTGCTTGGACGACTTGTTTGTTATCAGAAATCCGTGTTCGCAAACTTTGTTTTAAGCGCAGTTGTAGTTGGTCCAAGCGTTGCAAATAGCCATCATACAAGCGCTCTGGCTGTCTAAAGATAACAGACTGACTGCATTTTTTCAAAGCTTCTTGTTTCCTAGATAGGACATTTCGGACTGCTGTTGCCATCCGTTTTTCCTGATTTTGCAAATGAGCTAATAGATCCAACTTGGTCACAGGTGTTGCCAGTTCAGCAGCTGCTGTTGGAGTTGCAGCCCGTCTATCTGCTACAAAGTCTGCTAGAGTCACATCTGTCTCATGCCCCACACTAGAAATGATTGGCAAACGAGATTCAAAAATAGCTCGTACCACAATTTCTTCGTTAAAAGCCCAGAGATCCTCGATGGAACCACCTCCACGACCAATAATCAGCAAGTCCAAATCGTCACGTTGATTAGCACGCGCAATATTTCGAGCAATCTCCTCAGCAGAACCTTCACCTTGAACCTTAGTCGGATAGAGAAGAATATCGACCCCTGGAAAGCGCCTGCTGACAGTCGTGATAATATCTCGAATAACGGCTCCACTGCGACTAGTTACTACACCAATTCTCTTAGAAAATTGGGGCAGAGGTTGCTTGAAGCGTTCTTGAAACAGACCTTCTTCTGTCAATTTTTTCTTGAGTTGTTCAAACTGAATCGCAAGCGCACCAACTCCATCAGGCTCTGCCTTTTCAATGATAATGGAGTAACTTCCACTTGGCTCATAAACCTGAACACGCCCAATCACATTGATTTTCATTCCTTCTTCCAGGTCGAAACCTAATTTCTGATAAATCCCTGACCAGATGGTCGCTTGAATAACTGCATGGTCATCTTTCAGAGAGAAATATTGGTGAGTAGGTCGTTTACGAAAGTTGGAAACTTGACCAGTTAAATAGACCCGTTCCAAGTATGGGTCTTTATCGAATTTCATTTTCAGATACTTGGTCAAAGTTGTTACCGATAAATACTTTTCCATCTCCACCTACTATTCATTTTCTTGCTTTTCCATGGGTATTATTATACCAAAAATATGCCTAAAAATCTTCATTTATGTACCATTATGAGGGAAAAGTCATAACCACCAGTGAAAACGGGTGGCTTGTACACCGGCTATAAGCCGTTTCTCTCCAGCGGCGTCTAAAGACGCTCGCTGAACTTCGTTCAGGTCGTGCTATATTACTTGACTAATGCCCGTCACAACAGGGCTTTTACCTTGTTCTAAATCCGCCATCAGAAAACGGATCTTCATATTCTTTTACACTCAGCTTATCGAGTGCAATGTCATTCTTTTCCTGCTCGCGAATATATTTAGCTACGGTCTTTTCGTTTAGTCCAACGGTACTTACATAGTATCCCCTAGCCCGAACTTTTCCGATTTTCCATACTTATATTTTTAAATTAGCATGCTTATCAAATATCATCAATGCACTTTTACTCTTGAGATACCCCATAAAAATCGAAATCGAAAGTTTAGGAGGTATCAGTACAAGCAGGTGTACATGGTCTAGCATCATATGACCTTCGATAATCTCCACGCCACGACAACGGCATAGATGTTTAATAATATCTATCAAATCCGACCTGACTTTTGTAATATATCGCCTTACGGCGATACTCAGTGTAAAACTATATGATATTTGCACATCCATTTGGTATGTGATAAACTGTAACTGGTTTTAGCCATTTATTTTTCCTCCTTTATCTAACCTGAACAATTAGATTATACTTGGAAAAATAAATGGAAGCTAGAAGCCTTGTCAGCCACCAGCATAGCTGGTGGTTTTCTGTTTTTCTACGAGAAAAACTGGCTTAAAGCCATAATAGAAAAAAAGGAGGCAAGGCCTCACATCTGATTATTTGCTATTTCGAGCTTCTTCCAAAATCTTAGCAATCTTGGTTGTCAAAAGGTCGATAGCCACTGTATTGCTGACCCCCTCAGGAATGACGATATCAGCATAACGCTTAGTTGGCTCGATAAACTGATGGTACATTGGTTTGACAACGCCTAAATACTGGTCAATAACGCTATCAAGGCTACGGCCACGCTCTTCCATATCACGCTTGATACGCCGAATAATGCGCACATCATCATCTGTATCTACAAAAATCTTGATATCCATCAAATCACGCAGACGCTTATCCTCCAAGACCAAAATCCCCTCAACGATAAAGACATCTTGAGGCTCTTGACGATAGGTCTTGCTACTCCGTGTATGCTCTGTATAGTCGTAGGTAGGGATGTCCACCGGACGCCCTGCCAACAATTCCTTAATCTGCTCGATCATCAAGTCTGTATCAAAGGCAAAAGGATGGTCATAGTTGGTTTTGACACGCTCTTCAAAGGTCAAGTGAGACTGATCCTTGTAGTATGAATCATGCTCAATCATGGAAATCTTTTCATCAGGAAAATGCGATAAAATGGCTCTTGAAACACTGGTCTTTACCACCACCAGAACCACCTGTCACTCCGATAATGATTGGTCTATTTTGCATGCTATCCTCCGTTTTTTTATCCGTCGTCTATTCTATCACATTTTTAGCAAAATTTATAGTCTGGTTTGGATAGTTTAGGGGAAACAATTCCAATTCCTACAACCCAGTTAGACTAGCTAAAAACCTTCCTTGGCTTGTAGAGATTGTTCCGCTTTTCTAGAATGGCTAACAATTTATCTCCTTCAAAGGCAGCCAATTCCTTATCCGACTGTTCTAGCTCGATAAAACGACCAAAGCGTACTTCTGTAGCCTGCTCTTGAGTTAGGAAAACTTTTACAAGGTCTCCTGTCCCAATCTCTAGAGGATGGAGAAAGTCCCGTTGCCCAGACTCTACTTTTTCAGCAATTTCTTCCAAGGTAAGAGCATCTTCTAGTTGTAAACCTGCAGCACTGGTACGTGTCAAATATGACATATGAGCCGCATAACCAAGCTTCTCTCCCAAATCAACTGACAAGGTACGGATATAGGTTCCCTTACTGCATTTCACACGAAAAGTAAAATGTGCAAGTTCGCTCTCATAAGAAATCGGACTTGTCCGTTCAAATTGATAAATGGTCACCTGACGTTCTGGACGCTCCACTTCCTGACCAGCACGCGCATACTCATAGAGCTTGCGACCATTGACCTTGACTGCCGAATACATAGGTGGAATCTGTGTAATAGGCCCAGTCAAGCTAGCAATGGCTTCATCGACAATGGTTTCATCCAAGGGTGACAAAACAGGTGTCTCTGAGACCACTTCCCCACTGGCATCCTCAGTCGTCGTGGAATAGCCTAGAGTGATTTCCCCCTCATAGACCTTGCCCTCATCCTGCATAAACTCGACCATCCGTGTCGCCTTGCCAACTGCAATGGGCAAAACACCCACTACATCCGGATCTAAAGTCCCACCATGACCAATCTTCTTGGTTCCCAAAATCTTACGCAGTTTAAAAACCGCATCATGCGAAGTCATCCCCGCTTCTTTTTTTAAGTTGATAATACCGTTCATTTTTGCTTTTCTCACTCCCCCTTCAGCGCTTCAAACTTCGCTTTCATTGTTGGATTTTTTCGAGTTAGTTTTTTTACTGAAACGTCTTCCAGTTTATTGTTTGCGAGGCGAAGTTGATTTTCAGATGTGGTTAAGAATTTCTTTACCTCTTCCATGCGTTTGATAGCCTTGTCGATTTCATCAATAGCTTTACCGAAGTTGGTCGAAGCTGAATTATAGTTTTTAGCAAAAGCTAGCTTAAAGGCGTCCAAATCTTCCTCAAAATGTGTAATATCGATATTTTGCTCGCGAACCAAGGCCAACTCCTGCTTATATTTTAGAGAATTAAGCGCCGCATTTCGCAAGAGCCCAATCAACTGGATAAAGAATTGAGGACGAACTACATACATCTTTTCATACTCGTGGCTGACATCAACAATCCCAGTGTTAAAGTAGTCATTATCGGCCTCAAGCATGGTCACCAAAACCGCATATTCACAATTCTTCTCCCGACGGTCCTTGTCCAATTCCTTGTAAAAATCTGCATTCTTGTGCTTCTTCTCTGTTCCGTCCGCTTCATTTTTCATCTCAAACATGATGGAGATAATCTCTACCCCATTTTCATCACATTCACGGAAAATAAAGTCGCCTTTAGACCCTCGCGCAGAAACCTTATTATCCTTCTCAAAGTAAGCATTTGGAAAGGCAAAACTACGGACCTTGTTAAACTCACTCTCTGCATAGTGTTCTAGGCTTTCCCCAATCGCTTTTGTAGATTGTTGAGCCTTAAAATTCTTATAAAACTCGACCTGTTCACTCGCTGCTTTGAGCTGTGCTTCATAGTTTTGCTTAACTGAAGCAAGAGAAAGCTCGTTTTCTTTTTCTTGTAATAGGAGCTGATTTTTGACCTGATCCCGTTCTTTTTCTAGGTCAGAAAGAGTCTTTTGCAGTTGATTTTCATGCTCCAAACGCAAGGTAGCCAACTGATTTTCTAAGACCTGTACTTCCTTGTCCTTAGCCAATAAAGCCTCATGGCTTGTCTGTTCAACCTCTTTCTTGGCCAATTCTTTTTCTGTATCAAAATTTTGGATTTGACTCTGTAATTTAGCAATTTCTTGATCCTTCTGAGCCAGTTTAGTCTGTTGTTCATTCATGGCCTTTTGCTCAACCAAAGCCAGTTCCTGCTTCATGCGATCATGTAGTTCCTTATCAAACTCTGCTGTTCTCACTTGGGACAGAAGTTCAGCATACTGACTTTCATTTACTGTAAAGACTTCCCCACAGTTGGGACATTTGATTTCGTTCATAACATTCCTCTTTCTAGACTTCTGTAACCATTATATCATGCCTGAGGGAAAATCAAAAACAGTGAGTCAAAACCCACTGTTTATCTTCTTTTACTTTAAATTTTTTCCAAAGCCAAGCGCAAGTCTTCAATCAAATCATCTACATTTTCAAGTCCGATTGACAAACGAATTTGGTTTGGTGTGACACCTGCTGCTTCTAGGTCTTTTTCTGACAATTGACCGTGAGTAGTTGTTGCTGGATGGACAACAAGCGATTTAGCATCTGCCACGTTTGCTAGGTCAGAGAAGATTTCTAAATGATCAATTACCTTGCGTGCTTCTGCCTCTCCCCCTTTGACATGAAAGGTAAAGATTGAACCCACACCTTTAGGAAGATATTTCTCAGCCAATGCATGATAAGGACTATCTGCCAATTTTGGATAGTTAACTTTTTCTACCTTAGGATGGTTGACAAGGAAATCAACAATTTTCTCTGCATTTTGCACATGACGTTCCACACGAAGAGAAAGGGTTTCCAGTCCTTGAAGCAAGAGGAAGGCATTAAATGGCGACAAGGCTGCACCTGTATCACGAAGCAATTGAACACGAACAGCAATAATAAAGGCTGCTGCACCTACATCACGAGTATAGCTCAAATTGTGGTAGCTTGGGTCTTCCTCAACAAATTGAGGGAATTTCCCTGAAGCTGCCCAGTCAAAACGACCGCTATCGACAATCACTCCACCAATAGTCGTACCATGCCCACCGATAAACTTAGTCGCTGAGTGAATGGCAATATCAACACCATGAGAGAAGACATTAATCAAATAAGGTGTAGCAAAGGTATTGTCAGAAACAAGTGGAATCTGATGTTTATGAGCAATCTCCGCCAATTTTTCCAAATCTGGAATGTTAATCAAGGGGTTGCCCAAGGTTTCAATCAAGACAAGCTTGGTATTGTCATTGATAGCTGCTTCTACTTCCTCCAAATTATCAACATCCACAAAGGTTGTTGTGATACCATATCGAGGAAGGGTTTCTTTCAAGAGATTGAAGGTTCCACCGTAAATAGTCGAAGCAGCCACTACATGGTCACCAGCATGGGCAAGCGCCAAAATCGTATAAGTCACTGCAGCCATACCTGAAGCTGTTGCAAGAGCTCCAACACCACCTTCAAGAGAAGCGATTCGTTCTTCAAAGGCAGCTGTTGTAGGGTTAGTGATACGAGTATAGATATTTCCCGCTTTCTTCAAAGCAAAGAGATCTGCAGCCTCCTCAGTATCATCAAAAACAAAAGATGTTGTTTGATAAATCGGCACTGCACGAGACTTGGTAGCTGGATCCACAACTTGACCAGCATGTAGTTGCAAAGTTTCAAATTTAAAATCACGAGTCATAAGGCGACCTCCAAATAGTTTGATTAAGGATATTGTAGCACCTTAAGTTATAGTTTACCAATATTAGTTTTCTATATTTTGATATAAGAAATAGCTATTACCTTATACTCAATGAAAATCAAAGAGCAAACTAGGAAACTAGCCACAGGTTGCTCAAAGCACTGCTTTGAGGTTGTAGATAGAACTGACGAAGTCAGCTCAAAACACTGTTTTGAGGTTGTGGATAGAACTGACGAAGTCAGTAACCATACCTACAGCAAGGCGACGTTGACGAGATTTGAAGAGATTTTCGAAGAGTATTATTTTAAAAATGAAAAAAGCACGACTCAATCGTGCTCATTTTCTTAATCTACATAAGTATCTTCGTTTTTATTGAGGAAGGCATATGGAAGCCCCATCAAGAGACCACCACCAATCAAGTTTCCAACGAAGGTTACACCCCAGTGACGAAGCATATTTCCAACACCGAAGTTAGCAATAGTATCAGCAGCAACACTGAATTTTACAATCGCGAAAGAAGCAAAGTTCGCCGCGATGTGCTCATTTGTTAAGAATACAAACATGTAAATTGCTGATAAAACAAGCCAAAGTTTGGCACCACCATCTTTGACCAAAACAAATGAAAGAATCGCAATATTTACGAAAATATTTGCCAAAATCGCCTCAAGCAAGACTAATTCATTTGAGTGGCCTAACTTCATCTCAACAACACCTGAGATGAAACTATCGTGAGTCAGATGTGCATAGGCTGCCGAATGAGCAAAGCCCCAACCTGCTATCAAAGCCCCGATAAGGTTGAACAAAGTACAGTAAAGTAAAATCTCAGCTGTTTTTCTCCAAGAGATTTTTTTCAAGAAACTACCAGCAGTCAAGAACATCATGTTTGATGTTACCAACTCAGCATTCAAGAAAACAATGTAGGCCAATCCCCAAGCAAAGACAAATGGGAAGAGGAAGCGTCCACTACCTGGTGCAATTTTGTTAATCAAGTCAGCCCCAACTGCACCAGCAGCAGTACTGAAGGTTAAAAAGGCACCTGCGAACATGGAACGAATCGCATACTTAAATTTGCTTTGACTATAAAGACTTTCCTTCTTCTTACAAGCAAATTCAATCTTTGAGATAAATTCTGAAGAAACCATAATAAACTCCTAAACTTTTTATTTGTGATAATTATAACATAAACCTTTAGAATTAAGAAAGCGTTTTCTGTATTTCATAAACAGTTTACTTTTATGAAAATCTTAAAAAATCAGTGAAATCCATGATTTCCACTGATTTTGTAGATAATAAAATTGTTTATATGGTTGATTGAAAGCTGTTAGGATTTCATCAGATGTTTGTGAATAATCTTTTGTTTCTTTCAAATCACCTTTTACAATAATACGTTCTGTAGCAGCAAGGTCTTCACAGGTTACTAATGTAATCTCATCAACCCCTTCTCTATCATCAACTTCATCAACACGATCCGGTGTCACACGTTTGACTTCACGGATTTCATAGGTATAAACTTTATTTTTATCGGTTAGATAAATTTTCATACCATTTTTAGCGTTATCCAAAGGAGAGAATAACATTTTATTAGCATTATCAACACCAAAGATATGGTGACTAGCTAGTGAATAGTTTCCTTTCCCCATCACTTGATCGCGTTTCATCGTACCAGCACCATAGAAGAGATTGACATTATCAAGCCCTTTAAAAATTGGCAGATTCATTTCTAATTCAGGTACTGCAATTCCGCCGATAACTGGTAATTTTTGAGCATCCCATTGAGAAGCTAGAACAGCTTCCGAAGAGATAGCTTTGACAGAATCAAAATCAAAATTTCCTTCTGTATCCTGATTTTCTTCTATTTTTTTCTTTTGATACCTGACTAACTTGGTACTTTATTGGTATTCCAAACTATAAAAGATATCACGAATTTTTAGCATTAAAAATCAAAAGCAATTGATCGAGTATGAGAAATCCTGCCAAGATATTTGTCAGCAGATTTTTCGTTTGTTTTTCTTATTATTCTTTTTATGAGACATTATGCTTCACCTTCTGTTTCGTTTTCTGTCCCAACTTCTTCTTTTTCTGCCGCTGCAACCGTAGTAAAGGTTACAATTTTGGCATCTTGATCCAGGCGCATCACTTTAACTCCCATAGTTGAGCGACCTGTTTGTGAAATATTGGCAACGTTGGTTCGAATCATGACACCTGTATCAGTGATAATCATCAAATCTTCATCACCTTTAACTGTCAAGAGACCTGATAGAGGACCATTTTTCTCAGCTACATTAGCCGTCTTCATTCCTTTACCACCACGACCTTTAGTTGGATATTCAGTAGCGACTGTACGCTTACCATATCCTTTTTCTGTGATGATAAGAACCTCGTCCTGGTCTGTGATCACACTAGCACCAACAACTGTGTCCCCCTCACGGAGATTAACACCTTTTACACCAGTAGCGATACGACTCATGCCACGAACAGCTGATTGATTAAAGCGAACTGCATAACCAAACTTAGTACCAATAATAATATCCGTATCTTCTTCCGTCAACAAGACATTAATTAGCTCATCTTCATCTTTGAGATTCAGTGCTTTAAGTCCATTTTGACGAATGTTAGCAAATTCCTTAACGCTGGTTCTCTTCACAATACCATGACGGGTTGTGAAGAAAAGATAAGCATCATCACTGCGTTCAGACTCAACATTGATGATGGTCTGAATACTTTCGCCTTCATCCAATTTCAAAAGATTGACAATCGGCAAGCCCTTTGCAGTACGGCCATACTCAGGAATTTCATAACCTTTAAGACGATAGACACGGCCTTTATTTGTGAAGAAGAGCAGGTGATCATGGGTGCTAGTTGACACTAATTCACGAACAAAATCATCATCCTTAACACCTGTACCTTGAACACCACGACCACCACGTTTTTGAGCAGTAAATTCAGCTTGGTCCAGACGTTTGATGTAACCCTTATTAGACAGTGTAATTAAGACATCCGATTCTTCAATCAAATCTTCATCTTCAAGACTCAAGACTTCACCGACCATCAATTCAGTCCGACGTTGGTCGCCAAACTTACGCTTAACTTCGTCTAATTCATCTTTGATGATTTGAGAAACACGTTCCGGCTTAGCAAGAATATCAGCTAAATCTGCAATCAGAGCCAAGAGGTCATCATACTCAGACTGAATCTTATCGCGTTCCAAACCTGTCAAACGACGAAGGCGCATATCAAGAATGGCTTGACTTTGACGTTCAGAAAGCTTAAACTTGCTCATCAACTCAGCTTGTGCTTCCGCATCCGTTTCACTAGCACGGATGATACGAATCACTTCGTCGATATGGTCTAGTGCAATTAAGAGACCTTCTAAAATATGAGCACGCGCTTCTGCTTTTTCCTTATCAAAACGAGTACGACGAACAACCACTTCTTTTTGGTGCTCGATATAGGCATCCAGAATCTGACGAAGAGACAAAATCTTCGGCACACCATTTTGGATAGCAAGCATATTAAAACCAAAATTGGTTTGCATCTGGGTCATCTTGAAGAGATTATTAAGGATAACATTGGCTGAGGCATCGCGCTTCACTTCGATAACAAATCGAACACCTTCACGGTTTGACTCATCACGTACTGCTGTGATGCCCTCAATACGTTTTTCCTGAACCAAACGAACAATATGCTCATGCACCTTGGTTTTATTAACCATGTAAGGAAATTCTGTTACAACGATGCGCTCACGGCCAGTTTTAGTTTCTTCGATTTCAGTACGAGAACGAAGAACAATCGAACCTTTACCAGTTTCGTAAGCCTTATGGATACCTGATTTCCCCATGACAAGGGCACCAGTTGGAAAATCTGGCCCAGGCAAGACTTCCATCAAGTCCTTAGTGGTCACTTCAGGATTGTCCATGACCAACTTCACTGCATCAATGGTTTCACCCAGGTTATGAGGTGGAATATTGGTTGCCATCCCAACCGCGATACCAGTTGCTCCATTAACTAAAAGATTTGGAAAACGTGCTGGCAAGGACCAAGGGTTCACGTTCATTGGCATCATAGTTATCAACGAAATCAACCGTATTTTTATTGATATCTCGAAGCATCTCCAGAGCAATCTTGCTCATACGTGCCTCAGTGTAACGCTGGGCGGCAGCACCATCTCCATCCATGGAACCAAAGTTCCCATGTCCATCTACAAGCATGTAACGGTAGCTCCACCATTGAGCCATACGGACCATGGCTTCATAGATAGAGGAATCCCCGTGTGGGTGGTATTTACCCATGACGTCCCCTGTAATACGAGCAGATTTTTTATGGGGTTTGTCTGGAGTAACACCCAATTCATTCATTCCGTAGAGAATCCGACGGTGAACCGGTTTCAAGCCATCTCGAACATCAGGAAGAGCCCGCGCTACGATAACACTCATGGCGTAATCGATAAAGCTTGTTTTCATCTCCTTTGTCAGATTGACATTCACTAAATTTTTATCCTGCATTAATAAATGCCTCATTTCACAATTAGTAATTAATAATATTATACCACAATGTCCACTATATTTCAGGTATCCAAACCAGCTAAAACGTTTACATCAAGAACTGAAAAGGCATATCCGTGACAAAGCTTTTTAAAAGTGATAGAATTAAGATAACTGGGGAAATCCCTGAATAAAATTAAGGAGATGTTTAGAACAATGACTTCAACTAAACAACACAAAAAAGTTATCCTTGTCGGTGATGGTGCTGTAGGTTCATCTTACGCTTTTGCACTTGTTAACCAAGGAATTGCACAAGAGCTTGGAATTATCGAAATTCCACAATTGTTTGAAAAAGCTGTTGGTGATGCTGAAGACCTTAGCCACGCGCTTGCATTTACTTCGCCAAAGAAAATCTACGCGGCTAAGTACGAAGACTGTGCGGACGCTGATCTTGTTGTTATCACAGCCGGTGCTCCTCAAAAACCAGGTGAAACTCGTCTTGACCTTGTAGGTAAAAACCTTGCTATCAACAAATCAATCGTTGAACAAGTTGTTGCTTCAGGTTTTGATGGTATCTTCCTTGTTGCAGCTAACCCAGTAGATGTCTTGACTTATTCAACTTGGAAATTCTCTGGATTCCCTAAAGAACGCGTTATCGGTTCAGGTACTTCACTTGACTCAGCTCGTTTCCGTCAAGCACTTGCTGAAAAAATTGGTGTAGATGCACGTTCAGTTCACGCCTACATCATGGGTGAACACGGTGACTCTGAGTTTGCCGTTTGGTCACATGCTAACGTTGCCGGTGTAAAATTGGAACAATGGTTGCAAGCTAACCGTGACTTAGATGAAGCTGATCTAGTAGAACTTTTCATCTCAGTTCGCGATGCTGCCTACTCAATTATCAACAAGAAAGGTGCTACATACTACGGTATCGCAGTAGCGCTTGCTCGTATCACAAAAGCTATCCTTGATGATGAAAATGCAGTTCTTCCACTTTCTGTATTCCAAGAAGGTCAATATGGTGTTGAGAACGTCTTTATCGGTCAACCAGCTATCGTTGGGGCACACGGTATCGTTCGTCCAGTAAACATTCCATTGAACGACGCAGAAACTCAAAAAATGCAAGCATCTGCAAAAGAATTGCAAGCTATCATTGATGAAGCATGGAAAAATCCTGAATTCCAAGCAGCTTCAAAAAACTAATTTAGATAGAAATAACTCCTTGAATTATCAGGGAGTTGTTTTTTATCTGTGTCTAAACCAAACATTTTATGAAGCTTACGTGAAGGAAATAAGTTCTAATATAGTAAAATGAACCAAAAACAGTACACAATGTGGTATAATCTTCTTATGGCATATTCAATAGATTTTCGTAAAAAAGTTCTCTCCTATTGTGAGCGAACAGGTAGTATAACAGAAGCATCACACGTTTTCCAAATCTCACGTAATACTATTTATGGCTGGTTAAAGCTAAAAAGAAAAACAGGAGACCTAAAAGCATCAAGTAAAAGGAACAAAGCCAAGAAAAGTTGATAAAGATATACTCAAAAACTATCTTACTGACAATCCAGATGCTTATTTGACTGAAATAGCTTCTGAATTTGGCTGTCATCCAACTACTATCCACTATGCTCTCAAAGCTATGGGCTACACTCGAAAAAAAAGAACCACACCTACTATGAACAAGACCCAGAAAAAGTAGCTTTATTTCTTAAGAATTTCAATAGTTTAAAGCACTTAGCACCTGTTTATATTGATGAAACAGGATTCGATACTTATTTTTATCGAGAATATGGTCGCTCTTTAAAAGGTCAGTTAATAAGAGGTAAAGTATCTGGAGAGAAGATATCAGAGGATTTTCTTTGGTTGCAGGGCTAACAAATAGTGAATTAATCGCTCAATGACTTACGAAGAGACGATGACCAGCGACTTTTTGAAGCATGGTTTCAAGTTTCTCTTGCCAACATTAAATACACCATCAGTTATTATTATGGATAATGCAAGATTCCATCGAATGGGGAAGCTAGAACTCTTGTGTGAAGAGTTTGGGCATAAACTTTTACCTCTTCCTCCCTACTCACCTGAGTACAATCCTATTGAGAAAACATGGGCTCATATCAAAAAGCACCTCAAAAAGGTATTACCAACTTGCAATACTTTTTACGAGGCTCTTTTGTCCTACTTTTGTTTCAATTGACTATACTATTCGAAAATCTCTTCAAACCACGTCAACGTCGCCTTGCCGTACTCAAGTACAGGCTGCGGCTAGTTTCCTAGTTTGCTCTTTGATTTTTATTGAGTATAAATATAACTATCATGACACGGATTTACAATAATAGCGCTAAGACGCAATAACAAATCAACACTCACATTATTAAAGGCATGAATCAAGGAATGATTAACATAGCTGATACCGTCACATTAAATCTCAAGTAAAAGCTTTGTCCATATACAAAAAAGCCCATCATACAGGCTAGAAGCTTGATATGATAGGCTTTTTAATGTTAGATTAACGTACAGTACGGATACGCATTGTGTTTGTACGAACAGCTTCACCAAGTGGCACACCTGCAACGATAACGATATCATCACCTGATTCAACAAGACCTGCTTCTACCGCTTTACGTTCAGCAATTTCGAACATATCGTCAGTTGATGATGGAGCATCTGTCAACATTGGGATAACACCCCAGTTCAACATCAATCCACGTTCTGTCAATTCGTCGAATGTCAATGCCAAGATGTCAGCATTTGGACGGTATTTAGAGATCAAACGTGCAGTGTGACCTGTCTTAGTAAGAGTTACAACCAATTTGATATCCATTGAGTTAGTAGCATCTTTAACAGCTGAAGCCATTACTTCTGTCTTAGAGTTACGTTCAAATGAATCTGAGTTCAAACGTCCGTATTCGTTAAGAAGAGTTTGAGCGTTCTTGTCGATTGTAGCCATTGTAGTTACTGACTCAAGTGGGTATTTACCGTTTGCAGACTCACCTGAAAGCATTGTAGCATCAGTACCATCGATAACAGCGTTGAATACGTCTGATACTTCTGAACGAGTTGCACGTGGTTTTTCAGTCATTGTTTCAAGCATGTTTGTTGCAGTGATAACAACTTTACCTGCAGTGTTCACTTTAGTGATGATCATTTTTTGGTAAACTGGAACCATTTCGAATGGTACTTCGATACCCATGTCACCACGAGCAATCATGATACCGTCAGCAGCTTCGATGATTTCGTCCAAGTTATCGATACCTTGTTGGTTTTCGATTTTAGCGAACAATTGAACATGTCCGTTTCCAGTTTCTTCACAGATTGCACGAACTTCGTTCACGTCTTTTGCAGTACGTACGAATGAAATCGCGATGAAGTTGATGCCTTGTTCAAGACCAAAGCGGATATCATCGTTATCACGTTCAGCAAGAGCTGGGAAAGGAATTTTAGTGTTAGGGATGTTAACACCTTTTTGTTTAGCAATTACGCCATCGTTTTCAACTTCAACTTCAAATTCACGAGTTGCATCATCTTTAGCAACAACGCGAAGACCAAGTTTACCATCGTCAACCAAAACTTGACGACCAACTTCAACATCATCATAGATATCAAGAGCACCAGCAACGTTCAACGCAATCACATCACGAGTTGATTTGATTCCTTGCTTAGTAGTAACACGGATTTTTTCACCAGTTGTGTAAGAGTACTCTTTGGCATCTCCTTCAAACAATTCTGTACGGATTTCTGGTCCTTTTGTATCAAGAAGGAAACCAACTTTTTTACCTGCAAGTTTTTCAGCAAGTTTAACAGTTGCCATACGGTCACCTTGTTCTTGGTGGTCACCGTGTGAGAAGTTGAAACGGAATGTGTTAGCACCAGCTTCAATCAATTTAGCAATGTTTTTAGCTGAAGCTTCAACATCAAGTTTTTCACCCCAGTATCCGTCCTCACCGAATTTTTTACCACCACGGATTTCTACCGCAGGACCCAAAGTTGCAACGATTTTTACACGTTTGTTCATGATTTTTGTGACTCCTTTATATATATGACCTTTTTGGTCTTATTAACTAAATTGTAAATTATGACAAGCAATTGTTCAATTGTGACAGGTCAAGATCAGCTTTGTGTGGATTATTTACAACAATCTTACCGTCTGAAGTCAAGCTAAACAAAGCTCCTTCTTCTGCAGTACCAAGAATTGGATTTTCAACCATTTTTTCGTTACGGATACCAACCGCAACACCACCGATACCTTTTTTGAGAAGTTTAACGGCATGGGCACCCATACGTGACGCCAATACACGGTCACGCGCAGTTGGAGAACCACCACGTTGAATATGTCCAAGTTCTGTCACACGAAGATCAGTCGTATCTCCAGCTTCTTTTAGTTTTTGAGCAAATTCATCTGCTGACATAACACCCTCTGCCAAAACGATGATATTGTGTTTTTTACCACACTCATAACCAGCTTTGATGCTGGCTACGATATCTTCAATTTTAAAGTCTTCTTCAGGGATGATGATTTCATCAGCACCAGTTGCAATACCCGCCCAAAGAGCGATATCACCTGCGTTACGTCCCATAACTTCGATGACAAAAGTACGACGGTGACTTAATGATGTATCACGAATCTTATCAATCGCTTCCATAGCAGTAGTAACCGCTGTATCAAAACCGATTGTAAGTCAGTACCAACGATATCGTTATCGATTGTACCTGGAAGACCGATAGCTGGGAAACCATGTTCCGTCAAACGCATAGCGCCGTGGTAAGATCCGTCACCACCGATAACAACTACACCTTCAATTCCGTGTTTTTTCAATTGCTCAATCCCTTTAAGTTGCCCTTCAAGTTGAGCGAACTCTGGGTAACGAGCTGAGTGAAGGAAGGTACCGCCACGGGAAATGATGTTTCCTACTGAAGCCGCATTTAAGGGATGAATTTCACCAGCAACCATACCAGCATATCCGTCATAGATACCAAACACTTCCATTCCTTCTGAAATTGCTTGACGAACGACTGCACGGATAGCAGCGTTCATACCAGGGGCGTCTCCACCACTAGTCAAAACAGCAATACGTTTCATATTGGTTTATGCTCCTTTTTCTTTTAACATTCTTACTGATTATATCACATTTAATTGGAAAATTCTTCTATTTTCCGTAATTTTAGTGATAAATCGTTTTCATAACGATTCCATCCAATTTCACTTCTAATTCAGCAGATTTAGCTACGAAATGGTTGGGAGAAACAATGGTTCTCTGTTCCTCTTCATACCTGATGATGACTGGGATTGGGCCTTTATACTGGTCTAAAATGCTCGAAATTTCCTGATCTGAGTCATGATTTTTTACCTGTATCCAAAAGCGTTCAGCCACTGCTTCTCTGATTTCTTGTGCAATCATTTGCAGACGGCCATCTCGTGACTGGACTTTCCCTTTGATATAGTAGAAGGCTCCCTCTCTTACTTCCTGTCCAGCCTGTCGATATAAGTCTGAAAAGAGAGTGACGTCCAATTTTTTCTTACTATCATCCACCTGTAAGAAAGCCATGTTTTCACCCTTTTTGGTCCGAATCACTTTTATTTTCTGAATTTCAACCAATATAATAGAATGACTATTTTCTGTCAAATTTCCAATTGGAGTAATCGGGTAAATAGCCTTACTTGCAATAGCTTGTAGGGGATGTTTACTGACACCTACCCCTAGAAGCTCTTGTTCCATATAGAATTTTTCTTGTTCCGTCCAATCTGCTGATTCCTGCCAACTATAAATAGTATCTCCAAACAAGCTGCCTAACTCTTTCACAAATTCAAATAGATTCGCTAAATTATTGAAGACTTTTTGACGATTTCTTTCAAATGAATCGAAAAGACCCACTTTTACCAAAGGTTCTAGCAGAGGAAGTTTCAGATAATTCTCAGGTAATTTAGCTATAAAATCTTCAATGTTAGAATAGGGTCTATTTTCAATGATCCAAAGTGCCAAATCTTTACTGACTCCCTTAATCGATTTTAAACCCAGATAGATGGACTTGTTGGCAATTTTATCGTGATAAGGGATGGTATTAATGGACAATGGCGCCATTCCAAAGCCTGCTTCTAAGGCATCTGTTACGTAATCACTGTTGGCAGAATTCAACATGACCTGATAAAAGATAACTGGATAATGTGTTTTTGAAATAGGCCAACTGAAAAGCCAAGGCTGAGTAGGCATAGGCGTGAGATCTATTAAATCCATAACCTGCAAATTTTTTTCCATGACATCAAAGACCTGCTCTGCCTTTTTCCGCAGTATGACCAGCCTCTAAGGAGCCTTGAATAAAGGAAGCTCTCATCTCATGCATGGCAGAGGCATCCTTTTTCCCATAGCCCGACGCAAAAATATCGGCTTTCCCTGAGACTAAATCCAGCAAAACGCTGAGCAACCTGCATAACCTGCTCCTGATAGAGCATGATGCCATAAGTTGGCGCCAAAATATCTTCCAGAGCTGGATCCAGAACTGTCACTTCTTCCTGCCCATGCTTTCTTGCCACAAAATTATTGATATAGTCACTAGCACCTGGTCGATTTAGGGAAGTAGTTGCTACGACATCTTCAAAACAGACTGGTTGCACACGTTTAAGCAAGCGAATGGCACCAGGTTGTTCAAATTGAAAGATACCTTTTGTATTGCCAGAAGCAAAAAGAGCTAGAGTTGCTTTGTCTTCCAAATCGATTTCTTCGATTTTCAGGTGAATACCTTCTGTTTCTGCAAGCAATTCTTGCATTTTCTGGACAAAGGTCAAATTTCGCAGTCCCAGAAAGTCCATTTTCAAAAGCCCACTAGCTTCAACTCCATGAGCATCATATTGAGTCAGTGGAATTTCATCACCGTGCTTTAGAGGGATGTAGTTGGTCAAATCTTGGTCGCTGATCACAACACCAGCTGCATGGACAGAGGTTTGTCTTGGATAGCCTTCAATCTTACAAGCAATTTCAAAGGCTTTTTGGTATTCTAACTAGCTATTGATTTGCTGACGAAACTGGAGATTGCCCTCATAGGCTGACTTGAGATTATCACGAAAACTGATTTTCTTGGTAATTGCAGATAATTCATACTCTGGAACCCCGAAGCGCTTCAAGACATCACGTAAAGCTTGCTTGGCCCCAAAGGTAGAAAAAGTGACGATTTGCGCAGCATGTTTGCTACCATATTTATTACCAACATATCTGATAAAATCTGGACGATAAATATCTGGAATATCAATATCAATATCAGGCATAGTATAACGTTCACAATTGAGAAAACGTTCAAAAATCAGATTCTTCTCCACAGGGTCAATCCCTGTAATGTCTAAAGCATAGGAAACCAAACTACCAACAGCTGAACCCCGTCCCATTCCCATATAGTAGCCATTCGAACGTCCAAAACGCAACAAATCCCAGACAACCAAGAAATAATCGTCAAAGCCCATATCATGAATAACAGACAATTCTTGGTCTAGACGGTCTTGATATTCTTTACTAGTCAACCCCTTCTGAGCAAGCCCCAGCTCAGCACGTTCTCTCAACTCTTCTGCTGCAGGTCGCGTTGCATTAAAACGAGGCAGTTTCAGACTGGTATCTAAGTCATAAGAGATTCCTGCAATAAGTTTTTCTAAATTTTCCAAGGCTTGCGGAAAACGTTCTTGGAATAGTTTCTCTAAAGAACTTGCCGATATAAGGACATCTTGTCGTGAGCGCAATGGAACTTCTCTGAGGGGGAGATTCTCTTTAATCGCTGTTAATACTTGAAGAACTTCTCTATCCTTACTTTCGAAAGCATTGACCCGATAAAGGGGGCAAGATTGGATGATGAAATTCGCTTGCCAGTGTTTCTGGATAAACTCCCATATAATAAGCACAGCCTAGTTCCAACGACTCCAGTCCAGCAAAATAAGGCACAATTACTGCAATATCCTCTAGGTACTGAGATAGAACTGACCATGTTTTCTCCCCCTGCATCTTGGCTGTGGAGAGTTTCATCAACTGCTGATAGCCCACACTAGATAAAGCTAAAAAGCGCATGTTCACTTCCTGATTATCTACAAACACAGTCATTTCAATCCCTAGTAAAGGATGAATGCCGTATTTTTTTGTAACCTCTAGAAAGTCAAAAGCACCATAAAGATTATCAATATCCATCATAGCCAGATGAGAGTAGCCATAGTCTTTAGCTACTCTCACATACTTGTCTATCGAAATGACGCTCTCCATAAAACTATAGACTGTTTTTGTATCTAGTTGTGCGATCAATTTACACTTCTCCTCTATCGTTCTCACTATATTATACCATTTTTCTTTAAATTTCTATTAGTATTACTGATGCTTTACTATCTAATAACCAAATCATAGTTGACTAGACAATCCTTGCCCAATTTTTCAACAGTGTCACTAATATTTTTGTATTTAATCTTATCATTTTACATGTTTATTCCATAAATCTTTTTATTTATCATAGTTTTTATTAATTTTTTTGTAGTTTCTTTTTCTCTCTATTTTTGATATAATAACTTTAATATATTTCATAAATAGGAGGTCTTATGCATTTTAATCAATTCAGTTATTTAGCGCTACCTAGAGATACAATTATCTTTGAATTAAAAAAATATGGTTTTGATTTATCGGTCAACACTACAAATAAAAAAATGCTTGAAGCGTTTCTCATTCGTTTCTTTTTTAATTATAAGGATAGCACCTATCCTCTATCTAGTTTAGCAGCTGATAAAGAAACTGACTTACTGAAATTTTTTCAGTCAGGCAAGGATTTAACTGCAGATATTTTTTATACTGTTGCTTTTCAACTTTTAGGCTTTTCTTATTTGGTTGACTTCGAAGACAGTGATGTTTTTCGTAAACAGACTGGTTTTCCCATTATATATGGTGACTTGATTGAAAATCTCTATCAGTTACTCAATACTCGCACCAAAAAGGGGAATACTCTTATCGACCAACTTGTCAGTGACGGTCTTATTCCTGAGGATAATAACTATCACTACTTTAATGGTAAGAGTTTGGCTACTTTTTCTAGCCATGATGTCATTCGAGAGGTGGTCTACGTTGAGGCTAGTGTGGATACTGACCAAAAAGGGCTACCAGACCTAGTAAAGGTTAGCATTATTCGTCCTCGTTTTAATGGACAGATTCCTGCTATCATGACAGCGAGTCCTTATCATCAGGGAACCAATGATAAAGCCAGCGACAAGGCTCTCTACAAGATGGAGGGCGAGCTGGAGGTTAAACCTACCCACAAGATTGAATTAGAGGAACCTCAACTAAATCTTGTACAACCTCATGGTCAAGCTGAGCTTGTGTCAGAAGCTGAGGAAAAGCTAACGCACATTAACGCTAGCTATAGTCTCAACGACTACTTCCTTCCACGAGGCTTTGCTAATCTCTATGTCTCAGGTGTTGGTACCAAAGACTCTACTGGTTTCATGACTAACGGGGACTATCAACAAATCGAAGCTTATAAAAATGTCATCGACTGGCTCAATGGACGTTGCCGTGCCTTTACTGACCATACGCGCCAGCGTCAAGTCAAGGCTTACTGGTCAAACGGAAAAGTAGCTACAACTGGACTTTCCTATCTAGGTACCATGTCAAACGGTCTTGCGACTACTGGTGTAGATGGTTTAGAAGTTATCATTGCCGAGGCTGGCATTTCTTCATGGTACAACTACTACCGTGAAAACGGTCTGGTCACTAGCCCAGGTGGATATCCAGGGGAGGACTTTGACTCCCTTGCCGAACTGACCTACTCTCGCAATCTATTGGCTGGCGACTATATTCGTGGGAACGAAGCTCACAAAGCTGACTTAGAAAAAGTAAAAGAGCAACTGGATCGCAAGTCTGGCGACTACAATCAGTTTTGGCATGACCGCAACTATCTTCTCAATGCCCATAAGGTAAAGGCAGAGGTTGTCTTTACCCACGGTTCTCAGGATTGGAATGTCAAACCACTTCATGTTTACCAGATGTTCCACGCTCTGCCAGCTCATATCAATAAGCATCTCTTTCCATAATGGTGCCCATGTGTATATGAACAACTGGCAGTCCATTGATTTCCGTGAATCCATGAATGCCTTATTAACTAAGAAATTACTGGAACAGGAAACGGATTACCAACTTCCGACTGTTATCTGGCAGGACAATACCGCTCCTCAAACTTGGTTATCACTTGATACCTTCGGTGAGCAAGATAACTTTGAAAACTTCTCACTTGCTCAAGAAGAGCAAGTCATTCAAAACCAATACTCAGATAAGGATTTTGAGCGTTATGGTAAGACATACCAGACCTTCAATACAGAACTCTATCAAGGGAAAGCCAATCAAATTACTATTGATCTTACTGTTACCAAAGATCTCCACCTGAACGGTCGCGCTCAGCTCAATCTTCGTATCAAATCTAGTACAAACAAGGGACTCTTATCAGCCCAACTGCTAGAATTTGGGCAAAAGAAATACCTACAACCTTATCCAGCTGTTTTAAGCGCTAGAACCATTGACAACGGTCGCTACCATATGCTGGAAAATCTTTGTGAATTGCCATTTAGACCAGATTCACAACGAGTCGTGACAAAAGGATATCTCAATTTACAAAATAGAAATGATTTACTGTTAGTAGAGGATATTAAGGCAGATGAATGGATGGATATCCAATTTGAACTGCAACCAACTATTTACAAGCTAAAAGAAGGAGATACACTTCGTTTAGTCCTCTATACTACCGACTTTGAAATCACCATACGTGACAATACTGCTTACCACCTGACTGTCGATCTTGAACAGTCTACTCTTTTCCTACCTTGTCAAAAGGTATAAGGAACCAGACTTTCAATATGGAAGGATTCTAAGGAAAAGTCAATCACATGACCTTTTACCTTCCTATAATCCATGATTTCCATTTGAAGAGTCAAACTAAACATAAACTTCGTATCAAATTCAATCCCAAGATGGACTTAGGATAAGTTTACAGATGGAGTTTGGAGAGAAGATACTAACAACCCTAACCAACATGTGTAACCCTCTAATCTACACGCTACCACACCACATGTTGGACAATCTCTGTGAATTGCCGCTTAGCGTAAATTCACAACAAGCCGTGACAAAAGGATACCCTAATATAATGATTTACTGTTAGTAGAGAACAGCAATGTAGATGAACGAATAAATTTCTCATTCATCTGCACCCAACTAGTGACAAGTTAAAAAAGGAGATTCTCTCCGTATTGTTCTAAATTACTACTGACTTTCAAATCTTCATACGTGACAATACCGCTTACCACCCGACTGACGATTTCGTTCAGTCCATGCTTTCTGTACCTTGTACAAGGAGTAACATTTTATGAATAAATCTGAACACCGACACCAACTCATACGAGCTCTTGTAACGAAAAACAAGATTCATACTCAAGCTGAGCTACAATCTCTTCTTGCCGATAATGATATTCAAGTTACACAAGCTACACTTTCGAGAGATATTAAAAGTATGAACCTCTCAAAAGTACGAGAAGAAGACAACTCTTACTACGTGCTCAATACAGGTTCTATCTCAAAATGGGAGAAACGTCTCGAACTCTACATGGAAGATGCTCTTGTCTTGATGCGCCCAGTTCAACACCAAGTCTTACTAAAAACCCTTCCTGGACTGGCCCAATCCTTTGGGTCTATCATTGATGCCTTGAGCTTCCCTGACGCTATCGCTACCCTCTGTGGTGACGATGTCTGTCTTGTCATCTGTGAAGATGCAGAGGCAGCCCAACATTGCTTTGAAGAGTTGAAGAAATTCGCCCCACCATTTTTCTTTGGTGAGTAAACAGAAACAGAAATCTATCTCGTACTTAAATACAAAAGCTCCCCTTATAGTGGACAGTGAAAAATCAATATTCACTAGAAACTATAGGGGAGTTTTCATATATCTAAAAGAAATTCTTATACTCAATGAAAATTAAAAAGCAAACTAGGAAGCTAGCCACAGACAGTACTTGAGTACGGATAGGCGAAGCTGACGTGGTTTGAAGAGATTTTCGAAGAGTATAAAGCAGTTTATAAAAAAATGCTTTAGAAAGCGATATTGTACGATTCTAGATTAGATGTACTATAGTATAGAAAAAAGGGCTCTATAATATTTGTAGTGGGTAAATCCCCTATGGATATTATGGAGCCTATTTTGTTGATAGAAAAAAAGTCCCATAAAATCTATAATGAAAAGCGACAAAACAACTCATTAGAAAGATTCATATGGAACAATTACATTTTATCACAAAATTACTAGACATTAAAGACCCTAATATCCAAATTATGGATGTCATTAATAAGGATACCCACAAGAAATCATCGCTAGACTGGAATACGATGCCCCATCTTGCCCTAACTGTGGAAGTCAAATGAAGAAATATGACTTTCAAAAACCGTCTAAGGTCCCTTTACCTCGAAAACAACTGGTATACCTACTAGAATTCTCCTGAAAAAACGCCGTTTTAAGTGCTATCAGTGCTCAAAAAACGGCTGTCGCTGAGACTTCCTCGTCAAGAAAAAAATCATCAAATCCCTCGTATCATCAACCAAAAGATTGCTCAGAAGTTGATTGAAAAGACTTCTATGACCGATATTGCTCATCAGCTGGCCATTTCAACTTCAACTGTTATTCGCAAGCTCAATGATTTTCACTTTGAGCATGATTTTTCTCACCTTCCTGAGATTATGTCTTGGGATGAGTACGCTTTCACCAAGGGAAAGATGAGTTTCATTGCGCAAGATTTTGATAATCTCAGTATCATCGCTGTTCTTGAGGGAAGAACACAAGCTGTCATCCGAAATCACTTTCTTCGCTACGATAGAGCCGTTCGATGTCAGGTGAAAATAATTACTATGGATATGTTTAGTCCTTATTATGACTTAGCTAAACAGCTTTTTCCGAATGCTAAAATCGTTCTAGATCGTTTCCATATTGTACAACATCTAAGCCGTGCTATGAGTCGTGTGCGTGTCCAAATCATGAATCAGTTTGAACGAAAATCCCATGAATACAAGGCTATCAAGCGCTACTGGAAACTCATTCAACAAGATAGTCGGAAGCTCAGCGATAAACGTTTTTATCGCCCTACTTTTCGCATGCACTTAACCAATAAAGAGATTCTAGACAAACTATTGAGCTATTCAGAAGATTTGAAACACCACTATAATCTCTATCAACTCTTGATGTTTCACTTTCAACATAAGAAACCTAACAAATTTTTCGGACTCATCGAGGACAATCTAAAGAAGGTTCATCCCCTTTTTCAGACTGTCTTTAAAACATTTCTAAAGGATAAAGAGAAGATTGTCAATGCACTTCAGTTACCCTATTCCAACGCTAAATTAGAAGCGACCAATAATCTCATCAAACTTATCAAGCGAAAATGCATTTGGTTTTCGGAACTTTGAAAACTTCAAAAACGGATTTTTCATCGCTCTGAACATCAAAAAAAGAAAGGACGAAATTTGTCCTTTCTCGAGGTTAGCTTTTTTCAACCCACTACAGTTGACAAAGAGCCGAAAAAAGCCATCAAATGATGACTTTATCAATGAATTCTCACGATTGTCCTCTCCAATTTTGTCTTTTATTAAACCTACTATAGGTGACAGAGAGAAATTTATTGCTGTAATACTTTTTCTTGGTTTGGTCCCCTCAGCTGGACCGATGACACCTGCCATCTCAAGTTCTTCCATGAGGCGAGTCGCACGGTTAAAGCCAACAGACAAACGGCGCTGAATCATGGATGC